>Ga0268288_10045_pt1 | contig 142375 bp, 133 predicted proteins | sample BraspS3V5C_FD_191349 | JGI IMG/M metagenome (GOLD analysis project Ga0268288, IMG submission 191349) | Soil microbial communities from Anza Borrego Desert, Southern California, United States - Bradyrhizobium sp. S3-V5C | ecosystem: Environmental > Terrestrial > Soil > Desert | place: USA...
ACACCGCGCGCAGGCCCTGGCGCGAGGTCTGCGCGGTCGCCTGGGCGGTGGCGATCACCTCCGTGGCGCGCTTGGAGATCTGCGCGCCCGAGTGGGTGATCTCGTCGACCGTGGCGGCCGTCTCCTGGACCGCGGCGAACTGCTGCTCGACCGAGGCGGCCTGCTCCTGCGCCGAGGCCCGGATCTCCGCCGCCGCCGCGTTCAGGTCCGCCGTCGCCGCGCGGTTCGTCCGCGCCAGGTCCGACAGCCCCGCGACCATCGTGTTCAGCGTCGTACTCAGACGGCCGATCTCGTCGCGCCCGCCCGCCGCGAGCTGGCCGGAGAGGTCTCCCTCACCGACGCGGGCGACGAAGGCCATGACCGTCTCGAGGGGCCGCACCACGGCGCGGCTGATCAGCCACGTGATCAGGGTCGCCAGCAGCACCGCGGCGGCTAGCGTCAGGTAGATCGAGAGGCGCGAGCGGTCGTAGACCTCCTGCGCGGCGCGCTGTCCCAGCGCCATGCCGCCGTCGAGCTGGGTCCGCAGGTTCTTGATCCCCTCGAGGAAGGGCGCCTGCAGGCGGGTGATCTCCGCATTGCGGGCCTCGACCGCCGCGACGTCCTGCTGGGCGATGGCGGCGAACTGCGCCTCGCCCTGCGCCTTGACCTCGCGGAACGAGCCCTGGACCGCGGTCGCCGCCGCGGCGATGCGGTCCCAGGCCGCGACGCGCTCGGCGGACACGACCTGCGTCCGATACTGGGCGGCGAGCTGGATCGTCGTGGCGAGGCGGTTCTCGACCTGGGCCGCGGTCTGGCGCCAGGCCGCCAGGGTGTCACCGCCCTGCGTCGTGCGCCCCTGGGCCTGCATCAGCATCGCGATCACGGCGGTGCGGCGCAGGAGCCCGAGGTCGCGCGCCTCGTTCCCGAGATCGTCGAGCTGGCGCAGGATCGTCATGTCCCGCCGGACGATCGCGTCGGTCGTGTCGCGCACCGCGCCGATCTGCTCCAGGGCGTAGAGGCCGAGCGCCACCACAACCACCGTGACGGCGAAGAAGCCGAGAAGGATGCGTTTTCCGATCGAGAGCGACACGGGCGGGGATGGCTCCGGTTGTGGCAGGCGGCCCGGTCAGGGAAGGGCGCGGCGCAGGAGGCGGGGGAGGTCGATGACGACGAAGTCGGGACGGCCGTCGCCCGCTGCTCCGGAGCCGGGGGCATAGACCGAGGCGGCCTCGTTGCCCAAGCGGTCGGGATCGGCCGCCTCCGCGGCGGCCGCGCCGGAGGCCCGGGCGATGCCCAGGACCCGGTCGACCGCGAGGGCGAGGGGCTGGGGATGGACGCCGCGCAGCACGATCAGGTGGCCGGCCGCCGCCTCGGCGTCGGACGCGGGCTCGGGCCGGCCGAGGGCCCTGGCAAGGCTGAGCACGCCGACGATCCGCCCGGACAGGGCGATGAGGCCGTCCAGCGCCGGCACCGCTCCGGGCATCGGCGTGGAGGGGCGCGACGGGAGGACCTGGGCGACGGCCGCCAGCGGCACGCCGTAGCGCTCGCCGCCGCAGGCGCAGACGAGGTGATCGTCCCCCGAATCGGTCGCGACCGCGACGGCACCGCGCCGGGCGAGGGCGGCCGCGCGCTCTGCGCGCAGGTCCCGCTCCGGCCGCGTCCGTTGACGGCCGTCCTGTGCACTCGGGCGCGCGCCCATCAGGACCTCCTGCTGCCGACGCCGCCGAGCGCGGCGCGGGCCGCGGCCGCGCTGGCCGCGATCTCGCCCGCGGAGGCGCCATCACCCTCGGGCAGCGCCGTGTCCGGCCCGAGGGCTTGACTCAAGGCGACGGCGTTGTCGAGGGCGCGGACCGCCTCGCTCGGCCGCTGCAGGGCGATCAGCAGCAGGCCGAGGTGGTAGTGGGCCATCACGAAGCTGCGGTCGAGGTAGAGCGCGGCCCGCAGCGCCCGCTCGGCCTCGGCGTCGCGCCCGAGGGTGCGGGCCAGCAGGCCCTCGTAGAAGCGCAGGGCCGTGTCGGTCGGGTCGCGGTCGAGGGCGGCCCGCAGCGCCCGCCAGGCCGCGCCGGTCTCGCCGGAATCGGCCAGCGCGCGGATCCGGTCGAGGTCGCAGGCCTCGTCCAGGACTGCCCCGTGATCCCGCGTTCCGGGCGCGTCGGGAACCGGCGCTGTCCCGGGTGCGGCGACCGGATCCGGAGCGGGAACGACCGCAGCGTCGGGCAGCCCCGCCCCGGACACGCCCGACGACGCGCCCGCAGACGCGCCCGGACCGGGATCCCGCGCGGGCGGCCCCGGCACCTGCCCCGTCGAAGGGGCGGGATCCGGCACCGAGGTGCCGGGCAGCGCGACCGGCGGCGCATCGGCGCGCGGTCGGTAGGCCACGGTCCCGGGCAGGCTGACGGCGTCCAGGAAGCTCGCGAAGGCGGGACTCGGCTCGGCGTGGCCGAGGAGCAGCCAGCCCTCCGGCCTCAGCCTGCGGCCGAGACCGCGGACCACCGCGGCGACCGTCCGGGCGTCGAAGTAGATCAGCACGTTCCGGCAGAGAATCAGGTCGAAGGGCTCGCCCTGCGGTGGCCCCGGCTCGACGAGGTTCAGCAGGTTGCCGCGCTCGAACCGGACCGAACCCCGATATTCCGGACGGAGGGCGTAGCCGCCCTCGCGCCGGATGCCCGGCGCGGCCGGCAGCCGCGTGAAGTAGCGGAGCCGGTCCTCCGGCGGCATGGTCCGGAGGGCCCAGCGGCCGTACTCGGCGGCGCGGGCGGTGGCGAGCGCCTCGACGCTGATGTCGGTGCCGAGGATCGAGACCCGCCAGTCGGACCGGGCGTCGCCCAGCAGTTCGTGCACCAGGATCGCCAGGGAATAGGGCTCGGCCCCGGTGGAGCAGCCCGCGCTCCAGATCCGCAGGACGCGCTCGGACGCCCGCGCCGCGATCAGCGCCGGCAGGATCGTCGCGCGCAGCGCGTTGAACTGCTCGGCGTAGCGGAAGAAGAACGTCTCGCCGACGGTGATCTCGGCCTCGAGCCGGGCCCATTCCGCCTCGCCCTCCGCCCCGCTCGACAGGAGGGCCGCGTAGGCGGCGCAGTCGGCCACGGCGGCGGCGCGGAACCGGCGGTGCAGCCGCTCGATCAGCAGCTCGTCCTTGTCAATGTAGTAGTGGTGGCCGGTGCGCGCGATGATCCGCGCCTTGAGCGGCGGGTAGGCGGGATCGACACCCAGGTCGGGACGGGGATTACCCGGACGGGCCATCGCGCGGTCAGACGGCGTGCGGCAGCGCGGCCAGACGTTCGGCGGCGGCCCGCGCCAGGGCGTCGACCCGGACCTGTTCCTGCACGGTGAGGAGGCGCTCCGGCGCCAGCGCGTGGACGAGGCGCGCGCCGAGGACCAGCTCGGCGGCGACGCAGCCGTTGAGCGTGTCGGCCGCCTCGGCCTGCCGGATCGCGGATTCCGCGACGATCGTGAGGTCGGCCGCGCGATCGACGAGATACGCGACGGCGCCGCCCTGCATCAGCACGAGATGGGCGTAGAGACCGGGCGCCGCGACGGCCGGGCGCAGGCCGAGCAGGGCCGCGAGGTCGACCACGGGGACCGGCGTGCCGCCGAGATTGAGGAAGCCGGTGAGCCAGCCGCCGGAAGCGGGCGGCGCGTGCAGATCCGGGAGCGGCAGGATCTCGGCGACCGCGCCGCGGGGCAGGGCGCAGGCGGTGCCGGCGACATCCAGCAGGAGATAGGCCGAACCGCTGCTGGCCACCGCCACCCGCTCCGTGTTGCTCGGTCGCGGCCGGGCCGGGACGGCTCGCGACATAGGCCGAGTTAACGCTGCCGGCAATTGTGCGCCGCACGGGCGCGATGACGCGGAACCAAGTCTCGTCTGAGCCGCTTATTTTCCGACGCAGCGGCAACGCGCCTGACGAGGCGCGGCGCTTTGCCTGCGCCGGTCTACGCCAGGGATTGACGATGAGGAAACTTCTGTTGGCCGCCGCGTCGCTGACGCTCCTCGCGGGCTCCGCCTACGCCCAGGGTAACTCGCCCTACAACGCCTCTGGCGCTCAGGCCGGCGGCCCGCGCGGCGGCATGGAGCGCGCCGGTGAGGCGGCCGCGATGGAGCAGGGTGCCGCTCCGGCCGCGCGTCCGACGATGCGCAAGCGCATGAAGCACAAGCGCATGAAGCATCATCGCCGGATGCGCCACCACATGTGAGTGGCGATCACCGGGGCGCGCCGCAGGCGGCGTCGCCCGGGTGGCTCGGCCTGTCGCACCCGCGGCAGGCCTTTTTCGTGCCTGTTCACAGGCGAAGCGCCGGCCGCGCGGGACTGAAGCATATTGCAGCCCGATCGCCGGTTGCGGGACGACGCAGCGCGGTTCAATCTCGCGCGAAAGCCGCGGCGCCCGGAAAATGTTCGCAAACGAACATCGCCCGATCATCAGTACAGCGGCGCGGCGGCCTGACGGAAGGCGAGGGAGCACCGATGTCACGACCGCTCGACCGGAGATCCGACGACAGGATCGAGGCGACCGGTGTCGAGGGGCGGCGGAGCGCCATCGTCGCCTCGGTCCGCCAGCGCGGCTTCGTGACGATCGAGGCCCTGGCGGCGCAGTTCGGCGTCACCGTTCAGACGATCCGGCGCGACCTCAACGAACTGAGCGCCGAGGGCCGGCTGGAACGCTACCGCGGCGGCGGGGGACTGCCCTCCAGCGTCGAGAATATCGACTACGCCGACCGCCGGGTGACCCTGCTGCCGGAGAAGAGCCGCATCGGCCGCCTCGCGGCGAGCCGCATCCCGTCGCACTGCTCGGTCTTCATCAACATCGGCACGACGCCGGAGGCCGTCGCCCGCGAGCTGGCCCGGCACGACGATCTCAGCATCATCACCAACAACCTCAACGTGGCGATCTCCCTGGCCGAGACGACCGAGTTCCGCATCGTCGTGGCGGGCGGAACCGTTCGGAACCGCGACGGCGCGGTGCTGGGCCAGCTCACCTGCGACACGCTCAGCCAGTTCCGGGTCGACGTGGCGGTGATCGGCATCAGCGGCATCGACGGCGACGGGGCGCTCCTCGACTACGATTACGAGGAGGTGCGGGCGACGCAGACGATCCTGGCCCACGCCCGGAAGACCTTCCTGGTGGCGGACCACACCAAGTTCACCCGCCGCCCGATGGTCCAGGTCGGGCGCCTGGAGCAGGTCGACACCTTCTTCACGGACCGCCCCCCCCCGGCCGAGATCGTCGCGCTCATGGAGCGCCAGGGCGTCACCCTGGCGGTGGCGGACGGCGCGGCCGAACCCTAACGAACATCGATTTTTTCGCTTGCGAAAGCCGAGGGCTGCGTCAATATACTGCCAATCCGCCAGCAGGGCGGCTCCGGAGGAACCATGGCGGCAGCACCGGGCCAGCGCGAGCCGTCCGACGCCTACGATCTCCTGATCATCGGCGGCGGCATCAACGGCACGGGCATCGCCCGGGACGCGGCCGGCCGGGGCCTTTCGGTCCTGCTGGCCGAGCGCGGGGATCTGGCGGGCTTCACGTCCTCGTCCTCGACGAAGCTGATCCACGGCGGCCTGCGTTACCTCGAATATTACGAGTTCCGCCTCGTGCGGGAGGCGCTCGCCGAGCGCGAGCGGCTGCTGCGGCTCGCCCCGCACGTGATCTGGCCCCTGCGCTTCGTCCTGCCCCACGACGAGGGCCTGCGCCCGGCCTGGATGCTGCGGCTGGGCCTGTTCCTGTACGATCACCTCGCGCGGCTGCGCACCCTCCCGGGCTCGCACGGGGTCGACCTGCGCAGCTCCGCCTACGGAGCGCCGCTGCAGCAGCGCCTGAAGCGCGGCTTCGTCTATTCCGACTGCTGGGTCGAGGACAGCCGCCTCGTGGTGCTCAACGCCATGGACGCGCGCGAGCGCGGCGCGACGGTGCTGACCCGAACCGGCGTGGTCTCGGCCCGGCGCGAGGGTGACGGCTGGGCCGCGACCTTGCGCGACGAGCGCGGCGGCACCGAGCGGACGATCCGCACGACGGCCGTCGTCAACGCCGCCGGTCCCTGGGTCAGCGAGACGCTCGGCGGCACGCTCGGCGTCAACAGCCGCGCGGCGGTGCGGCTGATCAAGGGCAGCCACATCGTGGTCAAGCGCCTGTTCGACGGCGATCAGGCCTACATCCTGCAGCAGCCCGACAAGCGCATCATCTTCGCGATCCCCTACGAGCGCGACTTCACGCTGATCGGCACCACGGACGTTCCCTACGAGGGCGAGCCCGGCCCGGTCACGATCTCGGAGAGCGAGACCGACTATCTCTGCGGCTGCATCAACCGCTCCTTCGACACGACGCTCACCCCGGCCGACGTGGTCTGGAGCTATTCGGGCGTGCGCCCGCTCTACGACGACGCGGCGGAGAACGCCTCGGCCGTGACCCGCGACTACGTCCTCGACGTGGAGGACCAGGGCGGGACTGCGGCGGTGCTGTCGGTCTTCGGCGGCAAGATCACGACCTACCGGCGGCTCGCCGAGCACGCGCTCGAGAAGCTGAAGCCCTATTTCCCGCACCTCAAGAAGGCCTGGACCGGCGACGCGGTCCTGCCCGGCGGCGCCATGAAGGACGCGGATTTCGACCGGTTCCTCGCCGAGCTGAGGGCCGAGAAGCCGTTCCTGCCGGAGGAGACCGCCCGCCGGCTCGCCCGCGCCTACGGAACCCGGGCCCGGGACATCGTCGGGACGGCGCGGTCCATGGCGGATCTCGGCGAGGCCTTCGACGGCGGCCTCACCGCCGCCGAGGTCGATTACCTGCGCACCGAGGAATGGGCGGTCACCGCCGACGACATCCTGTGGCGGCGGTCGAAGCTCGGCCTGCGCACCGGCGCGGAGAGCGCCGCGCGCCTCGCCGCCTACCTCGACCGCAGGGCCGAGGCCGCCTGATGCTTTCGAACCCGATCCGGCGGCAGACCGGTCGGGCCTATGAAGGGAGGGAACGATGAGCCGTTACGTCGGGGCCATCGACCAGGGTACCACCAGCAGCCGCTTCATCGTGTTCGACCGGGAGGGCAGCGTCATCGCGCTCGCCCAGGCGGAGCACGCGCAGATCTACCCGGCCCCCGGCCATGTCGAGCACGACGCCACGGAGATCTGGACGAAGACGCAGAGCGTGATGCGCGAGGCGCTGGAGAAGGGCGGGCTCCAGGCCTTCGACCTCGCGGCGGTCGGCATCACGAACCAGCGCGAGACCACGCTGATCTGGGATCGGAAGACCGGCAAGCCCCTGCACAACGCCCTGGTCTGGCAGGACACCCGCAACGACCGCCTGGTGGCCGAGTTCGCCCGCGACGGCGGCCGCGACCGGTTCCGCGACCTCACCGGCCTGCCGCTGGCGAGCTACTTCTCCGGGCTCAAGCTCCGCTGGCTGCTCGACCATGTCGCGGGTGCCCGCGCGAAGGCCGAGGCCGGCGACGTGCTGTTCGGCAACATCGACACGTGGCTCGTCTGGAACCTCACCGGCGGCACCGAGGGCGGCCTCCACGTCACCGACGTGACCAACGCCAGCCGCACGCAGCTCATGTCGCTCAAGACCCTGGAATGGGACGAGGGCATGCTCCGGACCTTCGGCATCCCGAAGGCGATGCTGCCGAAGATCGTCTCGTCGAGCGAGGTCTACGGCGAGACCCGGGCGCCGTTCGCGGGCGTGCCGATCGCCGGCATCCTCGGCGACCAGCAGGCGGCCCTGTTCGGCCAGACCTGCTTCGCGCCGGGCGAGGCCAAGAACACCTACGGCACCGGCTGCTTCGCGCTGATGAACACCGGCGAGGAGCCGGTCCCGTCGAAGGCCGGCCTCGTCACCACGCTGGCTTACCGCCTCGACGGCCAGAAGCCGGCCTACGCGCTGGAGGGTTCGATCGCCATCACGGGCGCCCTGGTGCAGTGGCTGCGCGACAACCTGCACATGATCAAGGATTCCGCCGAGGTCGAGACGCTCGCCACGACGGTCGAGGACAACGGCGGCGTCTACTTCGTGCCGGCCTTCTCGGGCCTCTACGCGCCGCACTGGAACGAGGGCGCCCGGGGCCTGATCATCGGCCTGACCCGCTACGTCAACCGCGGCCACATCGCCCGCTCGGTGCTGGAGGCGACCGCCTTCCAGACCCACGAGGTGCTGGACGCCATGGCCAAGGATTCCGGCATCCCCGTCAAGGAGCTGCGCGCCGACGGCGGCATGGTCGCCAACAACACGCTGATGCAGTTCCAGGCCGACATGCTCGACGTGCCGGTGGTGCGGCCGAAGGTGGCCGAGACCACCGCGCTCGGCGCCGCCTACGCGGCCGGACTCGCGGTCGGCTACTGGAAGGGGCTCGACGACCTCAAGCGCAATTGGGGCGTCGACAAGCGCTGGACGCCCAAGATGGATGCCGGCAGGCGCGAGACCATCGCCGCCGCCTGGAGCCGGGCGGTGCAGCGCTCCTTCGACTGGAAGACCGACGAGGATTGAGGACACCGCCCTCGGGCCCGCGCGCGGCGCGCGGGCCTGACGGCCTCGCGACCGACTCCATCGCACCCGCGCCCTCATCCTGAGGCGCGGCGAAGCCGCCTCGAACGAGGGCTCCGGCCAGCCGCGCGATCCCTGGAGCTCTCCTGCGAGGCCTCCGCTGCGCTCCGGCACCTCAGGATGAGGGAAGTGGATGGGGCCTGCGCAGATATCGGTGACCGCCTCCGGCGATCACGCGCTCGCCAAAGCTTTGAACGTTCACAAAAAGCAGCGAACGGGGGAGACGACACGATGACATCACCCTTCCTGGGCGAATTCCTGGGCACGATGACCTTGATCGTGCTCGGCGACGGCGTCGTGGCCGGCGCCCTGCTCAAGCATTCCAAGGGCGAGAATGCCGGCTGGATCGCCATCACGGCGGGCTGGGCCTTCGCGGTCCTCGCCGGCGTCTTCGTGGCCAACGCCACCGGCAGCGCCGACGCCCACATCAACCCGGCCGTCACCGTGGCGGGCGCGGTCAGCTCCGGCGATTTCAGCAAGATTCCGGTCTATATCCCGGCCCAGATGCTCGGCGCCTTCGTGGGCGCCGTGCTGGTCTGGCTGCACTACCTGCCGCACTGGGGCGCGACCCAGGATCCAGGCCTCAAGCTCGCCTGCTTCTGCACCGGCCCGGCGATCCGCGACGCGAAGGCGAACTGGATCTCCGAGATCATCGCGACCTTCTTCCTGATCCTGACGATCTCCGCCCTCGTGACCACCACGCTGGGCTCGGCCGGCGCGATCCCGCGGGCCGTCGCGCCCTACATGGTCGGCATGCTGGTCTGGGGCATCGGCCTGTCGCTCGGCGGGACCACCGGCTACGCCATCAACCCGGCCCGCGACCTGGGGCCGCGCGTGGCCCACGCGGTGCTGCCGATCGCCGGCAAGGGCACCTCCGACTGGGGCTACGCGCTGATCCCGGTGGCCGCGCCCCTGGTCGGGGCGGTGCTGGCCGGGCTGTTCGTCCGGGCGCTCGGGATCTGACGGAACGCCCGCACCCTCAACCGCCGCGGGGCGGCCCGGCGTCGCGGCGGTTTGCGGCGCGCGGCCTTGGGCCTTAAGTCAGGGCGATCCCGACCGCGCCCCTGGGGCGCTTGCCCGCGGTGTGCCCCCGACCCATGGCCGTCGTCCTCGACACCCTGAAGAACGATCCGCGGCCGGTCCGCCTGCGCCACCCCGAGAAGGCGCACCGGCCCGACCAGCCCGTTCAGGCCAAGAAGCCGGACTGGATCCGCGTGAAGGCACCCGGCTCCAGGGCCTGGTCCGAGACGCAGAAGATCGTGCGCGAGCACGGGCTGGTCACGGTCTGCGAGGAGGCGGGCTGCCCGAATATCGGCGAGTGCTGGGAGAAGCGGCACGCCACCTTCATGATCATGGGCGACACCTGCACGCGGGCCTGCGCCTTCTGCAACGTGCGCACAGGCCTGCCCGACGCCCTCGACCTGGGCGAGCCGGACAAGATCGCCGATTCGGTCGCCAAGCTCGGCCTGCACCACGTGGTCATCACGTCGGTCGACCGGGACGACCTGAGGGACGGCGGCGCCGAGCACTTCGCCCGCACCATCGCGGCGATCCGGCGGGCGAGCCCCGGCACGACGGTCGAGATCCTGACCCCCGACTTCCTGCGCAAGGACGGGGCGCTCGAGGTCGTGGTCGCCGCCAAGCCCGACGTGTTCAACCACAATCTGGAGACCGTGCCGGCCAAGTACCTCACGGTTCGGCCGGGCGCGCGCTACTTCCACTCGGTGCGCCTGCTGCAGCGGGTGAAGGAGCTCGACCCGGCGATCTTCACCAAGTCCGGCATCATGGTCGGGCTCGGCGAGGAGCGGAACGAGGTGCTGCAGCTCATGGACGACCTGCGCTCGGCCGACGTCGACTTCCTGACCATCGGCCAGTACCTGCAGCCGTCGAAGAAGCACCACGAGGTCGTGCGCTTCGTCCCCCCCGACGAGTTCAAGGCCTACGAGACCACCGCCTACGCCAAGGGCTTCCTGCTGGTCTCGGCCACGCCCCTGACGCGGTCGTCGCACCATGCGGGCGAGGACTTTGCGCGACTTCAGGCGGCGCGTCTGGCCAAACTGTCGCCCGCGCTCTCGGCCTGAGGAATCCCGAACACCATGCCGTCCTTCCGGGTCACCCGCGCGGTGAAGCACACGCCGCAGCAGATGTACGACCTCGTCGCCGACGTGGAGCGCTATCCCGAGTTCCTGCCGCTCTGCGAATCCCTGCGGGTGATCCGCCGGCAGGACATGCCCGATGGCGGGCAGGTGCTGATCGCTGAGATGGGCGTGGGCTACAAGGCGATCCGCGAGCGCTTCACCACGCGGGTCACCCTCGATCCGGCGAGCCTCAAGATCGTCGCCGAGTACATCGATGGGCCGTTCCGGCACCTGGAGAACCGCTGGCTGTTCAAGGACGGCCCGGACGGCGGCTGCAACGTCGACTTCTTCATCACCTACGAGTTCAAGAGCCGCACCCTGGGGCTCCTCATGGGCACGATGTTCGACCGGGCCTTCCGCAAGTTCACCGACGCCTTCGAAGGCCGGGCGAACCGGATGTACGGGGCGCGGGCTTAGCCACCGTCACCGCGCGCAGGGGCAGCGTCAGGCCCGCAGCGGCACGCGCACGTGCTCGGGCCGCACGCCCATCCCGATCATCCGCGCCGGAAGAACCTGAAGCCGCGGCAGGGCGTCGAGGAGGCGCAGGGCGAGCGGCGCCCGGAACGGCGCGTCGGCCGCGAGCGACGCGGCGATGACGCGGGACTGGATCACCCGCTGCAGCGCCTGCGTGGCCCGCACCGGAAACATCCGCCGGGCCTGGACCCGGGCGAGGTCGGCCTCCGCGGGGCGCCCCGCCCGCAGGGGCTCGGCCAGGAGGTTGGCCGCCGCCACCGCGTCCTGGATCGCGAGGTTGATTCCGACGCCGCCCACCGGCGACATGGCGTGCGCGGCGTCGCCGACGCAGAGCAGGCCCGGGCGATGCCAGCGGTCGAGCCGGTCGACCGTGACGGTCAGGAGCTTGACGTCGTCCCAGGCGGCGATGGCGTCGGTGCGGTCGGCCAGGAACGGGGCGATCTGCGCAACCGCGGCCCGGAAGGCCGCCAGTCCCTTCGCCCGGAGCGCGGCGTCGCCGCCCTTCGGCACCACGTAGGCGCATTGCCACATGTCACCCCGGTCGAGGGTGATCAGGATCCGCCCCGGGCCGAACCGCCCCGCCGCCGCCTCGGGATCGCCGTGCCGGCGCGGCAGGCGGAACCACAGCACGTCGATCGGCGCGCCGAAGGCCCGGGGCACGAGGCCCGCGCGTTCGCGCATCCGCGAGTGACGGCCATCCGCGCAGAGCACGAGATCGGACCGGATCTCGACCCGGCCGTCCGGCCCGGTCGCGCGCACGCCGGCGATTCGACCCTCCGTCTCGATCAGGTCCTGCGCCTCGGTGCGGCGGATCAGCCGGAACGCCGGGTAGCGGGCGGCCTCGGTGGCCAGGAAATCCAGGAAATCCCATTGCGGCATGAAGGACAGGAAGCGGTTGCGGGTCGGCAGCCGGCTGAAATCGGCGACCCGGTAGCTGCGCCCGTCGACGACGCCCGAGAAGTTCTCCACGCGGCGCTGGGGGAGGGCGCGGAAGCGCTCGGTGAAGCCCAGCTCGTCCATCAGGTCGAGGGTGGAGGGGTGGATCGTGTCGCCGCGGAAGTCGCGGAGGAAATCCGCGTGCTTCTCCAGCACGGTGACGTCGATGCCCGCGCGGGCGAAGAGCAGTCCGGCCATCATCCCGGCGGGGCCTCCGCCGACGATGCAGAGGCGGGTCGTCACCGTATCCATGGGCCGTCCTCCCCGTGCCGCGATCAGTCGCCGAGAGCGTCCTCCAGCAGACCGAGCGCGTCGGCCACGGCGGCGCGGCGGATCCCCGCGCGCCCGAGATCGCCGTAGCGCCGCTCCAGATGACGCGTCTCGCCGTCCCGCTGGCCGAGGCCGAAATGCACCAGCCCGACCGGCTTCTCGGCGCTCCCGCCGCCGGGGCCGGCAATGCCGGTGATCGCCACCGCGACCGAGGCCCGCGACGCCGCCAGCGCCCCGGCGGCCATAGCCCGCGCCACGGCCTCGCTGACCGCGCCGTGCCGGCGGATCAGGTCCATGGGTACGCCGATCGCCTCGGCCTTCGCCTCGTTCGAGTAGGTGACGAAGCCGCGCTCCAGAACGGCCGAGGAGCCCGGCACCGCGGTGAGCAGGCCGGCCACGAGGCCACCCGTGCAGGATTCGGCCGTGGCGACGGTGCGCCCGTCCGCCGCGTAGGCCGCCACCAGCGCCTCGGCCCGGGCGAGAAGCTCTGCGTCGTCGACCATCGCGAACGGGCTCCCCTCGGGCGGCGGCGCCCTATCTCATGTTGTGACCCAAGGCCGAGCCCGGCTCAAGGACCGGCGCCCCGATCGGAGACACCCTTTTCATGATCTTCCCCGCGATCACGGCCTTCTATGCCGGGCTGCTCGCCCTCGTGTATCTGGGCCTGTCGGGGTGGGTGATCGGGGCCCGCGTCTCCGAGAACGTGCTGTTCGGCGACGGCGGCGACGACACGGTGCTCAAGCGGATCCGCTCGCACGCCAATTTCGCGGAATACGTGCCGCTGGCCCTGATCGTCATCGGCCTGCTGGAGGCGAGCGGCGGCAGCCACGGCCTGGTCCGGGCGCTGCTGGTCGCCCTGCTGGTCGCCCGGATCCTGCACCCGATCGGGATGTTCGCGCCCCCGAACTCGCCGCGCCAGTTCGCCTGCCGGGGCGGCGGGATCCTGCTGACGATGGCGGCCCTGGCCATCGCGGCGATCGCGCTGCTGGTGCGGGTGGCCTGAGGCGGAGCGCGACGCGCCCTCTCTTCCGTGCGGGAGAGGGGACCCGCGCTCGCCCCGAAACCGCTCAGCCCTGGCGCATCGCGGTCTCGGCCTGCGCGTCGAGGGCGGGGCCGTCCTCCTCGGGCAGCCGGACCGTCGCGGCCGCCTGGGCCGCGAGACCCTCCGCCCGCCCGACGAAGCCGAGCTTCTCGGTGGTCGTCGCCTTGATGGAGACCGCCGAGAGCGGCACGCCCGCGATGGCGGCGATGCGTGCCCGGATCTCCTCACGGTGCTTGCCGATGCGCGGCGCCTCGGCCAGCACCGTGATGTCGAGGTGGTCGATACGGCCGCCGCGGGCGCGGATTAGGCCGCAGGCATGGGCCAGGAACTGGTCCGAGGACGCGCCGCGCCAGCGCTCGTCGGAGGGCGGGAAGTGCGTGCCGATATCGCCGTCCGCGATGGCGCCGAGCAGGGCGTCGGTCAGGGCGTGCAGCGCCACGTCGCCGTCCGAATGGGCGAGCACGCCGCGGTCGGCGGGGATCTTCACCCCGCCCAGCCAGACATGGTCGCCGGTGGTGAAGGCGTGCACGTCGAAGCCGGTGCCGAGGCGGGTCACGTAGGTGGTCATGGCGCGGGCTCCCGGCGCTGGCAATTCGGTGGTCTCGGTCGCGAAGGCGCGGTCCGCCTCGATCAGGTCGGCGGGCTGGGTGATCTTGCGGTTGGCGATGTCGCCCGCAAAGACGACCACCGGCAGCCCGGCCCATTCGGCGAGGGCGCCGTCATCGGTGAAGCCGTCGAGACCCTGCGCGGCGGCGTCCCGGTGGCCCTTGAGCAGCGGGCCGAAAGCGAAGGCCTGAGGCGTCTGGACCGCGCGCAGGTGCTCCCGGGGCGGGGTCTCGTGGACCCGGCCGATGCCGGGCGCGATGTCGACGACGCGCTTGACCGTGTCGGTCACCGGCACGCCCGGAACGGCCGCACCGTGGTCGCGCCCGGCCGCGATCGCCCGGGCGATCAGCGCGGAATCCACGTAGGGGCGCGCCGCATCGTGGACCAGCACGATCTCGGGCGCGTCGCCGGTGGCCAGGGCCTCGAGACCAGCGCGCACCGAAAGCTGACGCGTCGTGCCGCCTTCGACGGGCTGGGTGATCTTGGCGCGAAGCGCGGGCGCGAGTTCCTCCAGGCAGCTGCGGAAGAAGTCCGCCGCGTCGGCGGCGATCACCGGCTGGATCCGCGCGATCGCGTCGTCCGCCGCCAGCGCCGCCAGGGTGCGAGTCAGGACCGCCTGCCCGCCGACCCGGCGGTACTGCTTGGGCGTGCCGCCGCCGATGCGGATGCCGCGCCCGGCCGCCACCACAACCGCGGCGACGCCGGCTCCCGCGCTGGCGGGTCCGGTGGCTGGCGTGCCGGTGGCGGGCATGGGCGACGAACTCGTGAGGTCCTGAGGGGCGGCAGCGGCGGCCAGCGCGCGGGCCAGCCGTGCCGGCTCAGCCCTGCCGCGGAGGGTGCCCGTCGTTTAAGCGGGGGAGGGCCCGAAATCAACGCGCGGCCCCGCTTGCCAGCGGACCGGACTTGCCTCATTGTTGTGCAGAATGACGACTGACCATTATTTGAGCGCGCTGCGTCGCGCGGGGGCGACCGCCGAAGGGGCGGATCCCGTCCCGCTCTGCCTGCTCGCCCCGCTATCGGGTGTTACCGACCTGCACATGCGCCGCATCGCCCGCCGCTGCGGCGCCGACGCGGTCGTGTCCGAGATGGTGGCGGCCCGGGAACTCACGCGCGGATCCGGTGAGGCCACGCTGCGCGCCGAGGGCTCCGGCGTCGACCTGCACGTTGTCCAGCTCGCGGGCTGCGAGGCGGGCCCGATGGCGGAGGCCGCGCGGCTCGCGGAGGCCGGGGGCGCCGACGTGATCGACGTGAACATGGGCTGCCCGGCCAAGATCGTGACGGGGATCGCCTCGGGCTCGGCGCTCATGCGCGACCTCGACCACGCCGAGCGCCTGCTCGCGTCCGTGCGGGGCGCCGTGTCGATCCCGGTGACCGTCAAGATGCGCCTCGGCTGGGACGACGCGAGCCGCAACGCCGCCGACCTCGCCGCCCGCGCCGAGCGGCTGGGCCTGAACGCCGTGACGGTCCACGGGCGGACCCGGCAGCAATTCTACAAGGGCAGCGCCGACTGGTCGGCGATCCGGGCCGTCGTCGCGGCGGTGTCGATCCCGGTGATCGCCAACGGCGACGTGACCGACCTCGCCAGCGCCCGCGCCTGCCTGGACGCCTCGGGCGCCGCGGGGGTCATGATCGGCCGCGCGGCGACCGGCCGCCCCTGGCTGGTCGGGCAGGTCGCCGCGGCGCTGGCGGGCCGGCCGGCCGCGGAGCCCTCCCGGGCCGAGCAGGCCGCCCTGGCGGCCGAGCACTACGCGGGGCTGCTGTCGCTCTACGGCCGCGACATGGGCGTGCGCCACGCCCGCAAGCACCTCGCCGCCTACGCCGAGACCGGCGGCGCGCTGGGTCCCGCGGAGCGCGCGGCCCTCCTCACCACCGCCGATCCGGAGACGGTGCTGGCCCTGCTGGCCCGGGCCTTCGCGGGCGCGGCGAACCCCGTCCAGGAGGCCGCGTGAGCGACGAGCCCCTCCCGCGCGAGCCCGGCGCCCGGCGCGACACCGCCGCCGAGGCCGTGCTGAACGCGCTGCCGCTGCCGGTCCTGACCATCGGCGCCGACGAGCAGATCCTCCACTGCAACCACGCCGCGGAGGCGTTCTTCGACTACTCGGCGCGGCTGATGCAGCGCCGGCGCCTGCGCGACATCATCCCGTTCGCCTCGCCGATCATCGCGCTCGTGGCCGAGGTCCGGCGGCGGCGCGCCAGCGTCAGCGAATACCGGGTGGAGCTCACCCAGCCGCGCCTCGGCCTGGAGCGCAGCGTCGACGTGTTCGCGACGCCGCTCGGCGACGACGGCGAGGCCGTGGTGATGATGCTCCAGGAGCGCACCATCGCCGACAAGATGAACCGCCAGCTCACCCATCGCGGCGCGGCGCGCTCGATGGTGGCGCTCGGCGCGATGCTGGCCCACGAGATCAAGAACCCGCTCGCGGGCATCCGCGGCGCGGCGCAGCTCCTCGAGAGCACCGGCGCCGAGGAGGACCGGCTGCTCACCCGCCTGATCTGCGACGAATCGGACCGGATCGTCCGCATCGTCGAGCGCATGGAGCTGTTCGGCGACGAGCGCCCCTCGGATCGCGGCGCCGTCAACGTCCACGGCGTGCTCGATCAGGTGAAGCGCTCGGCGCAGTCGGGCTTCGCGCGGCACATCCGGTTCATCGAGACCTACGACCCGTCGCTGCCGCCGGTGCTGGGCAACCGCGACCAGCTGATCCAGGTGATCCTGAACCTGGTGAAGAACGCCGCCGAGGCGATCGGCCCGGACGCGGTCGAGGGCGAGATCACCCTGTCGACCGCCTTCCGCACCGGCCTGCGCCTGCAGGTCCCGGGCTCCCGCGAGCGGGTCAGCCTGCCGATCGAGGTGGCGGTGCGCGACAACGGCCCGGGCATCTCGGCCGACCTGCTGCCCGACCTGTTCGACCCGTTCGTCACCACCAAGGCGCAGGGCTCCGGCCTCGGTCTTGCATTGGTGGCCAAGATCGTCGGCGATCACGGCGGGATCGTCGAGTGCGATCCCGCCCCGCGCCGCACGGCGTTCCGCATCCTTCTGCCGATGTCGAGTGCCCGGGACGGGCGCGAATCGGCGGTCGATCCGTGATGTCGATCCCCGAATCCGGCCCCCGTCGGAGGTCTGAGTAGAGAGTCATGCCGAACGGCCACATCATCGTCGCCGACGACGACGCCGCCATCCGCACCGTGCTGAACCAAGCGCTGTCCCGGGCGGGCTACGAGGTTCGCTCGACGGGCAATTGCGCCACCCTCTGGCGCTGGGTCGCGCAGGGGGAGGGCGACCTCGTCATCACCGACGTGGTCATGCCCGACGAGAACGTGTTCGACCTGCTGCCGCGCATCAAGCGGGTGCGGCCGGAGCTGCCGATCATCGTGATGAGCGCGCAGAACACCTTCATGACGGCGATCCGCGCCTCGGAGCGGGGCGCCTACGAGTACCTGCCGAAGCCCTTCGACCTGAAGGAGCTGATCGCCATCGTCGGCCGGGCGCTCTCGCGCCCGCGGGGCGCGGCGCCGGCCGGGGCGCCCCCCGAGAACGAGGACATCCCGCTGGTCGGCCGCTCGCCGGCCATGCAGGAGATCTACCGGGCGCTCGCCCGGCTGATGCCCACCGACCTCACCGTGATGATCACCGGCGAGTCCGGCACCGGCAAGGAGCTGGTCGCCCGGGCGCTGCACGATTACGGCCGCCGCCGCACCGGCCCGTTCGTGCCGGTCAATATGGCGGCGATCCCGCGCGACCTGATCGAGTCCGAGCTGTTCGGCCACGAGAAGGGCGCCTTCACGGGCGCGCTCCAGCGCTCCGCCGGCCGGTTCGAGCAGGCCGAGGGCGGCACGCTGTTCCTCGACGAGATCGGCGACATGCCCATGGAGGCGCAGACCCGGCTGCTGCGCGTGCTCCAGCAGGGCGAGTACACGACGGTGGGCGGCCGCGTCCCGATCCGCACCAACGTCCGGATCATCGCGGCCACCAACAAGGACCTGCGGGTCTCCATCCAGCAGGGCATCTTCCGCGAGGACCTGTTCTTCCGCCTCAACGTCGTGCCGCTGCGGCTGCCGGCCCTGCGCGAGCGCTCCGAGGACGTGCCGGATCTCGTCCGCCACTTCTTCGTGCTCGTCGAGCGCGAGGGCCTGACCCGGAAGACCCTCGACGGCGACGCCATGGAGCGGCTGAAGCGCTACCGCTGGCCAGGCAACGTCCGCGAGCTCGAGAACCTCGTCCGGCGGCTCGCCGCCCTCTACCCGCAGGAAACGATCACCGGCCCGGTGATCGAGGCCGAGCTCGACACGCTGCCGCTGGCGACGCCCGCGGCGCCGGCGGCCAACGGCGCCGCCCGCAAAGCGAACGGGGAATCGGAGACCCTGTCCAGCGCCGTGGAGCGCCACCTCTCGGACTACTTCTCCGGCTATCGCGACACGCTGCCGCCCCCCGGCCTGTATCACCGGATCCTGCGAGAGATCGAAGGCCCGCTGATCGGCGCGGCGCTCGCCGCCACCCGCGGCAACCAGATCCGCGCCGCGGAACTGCTCGGCGTCAACCGCAACACCCTGCGCAAGAAGGTCCGCGACCTCGACCTGCAGGTCTTCCGGACGGCGCGATAGGACGGTCCCCGGCCGATCCGGCCGGGTCCCCTCAACCCGAGGCGCGTCGGGCGCCGCGCGACGAGATCCAGAACGGGATGAGCGCGATCCTGGCCGCCCTCAGCGGCCCGGCAGGATCGGGTCGCCGCGCATCAGCGCGTGCAGCCGCTCCGTGTCGAACCCGTTCGGGATGCTGGGCACGGCCGGCTTCGGCGCGGGCGCGGCCCTCGCGGGGGCCGGGATCGACCCCGTCGCCGACGGCTCGGCCTGGGCGGCGCGGATCACCGGCGCCGGCGCCAGATGGGCGAGCCGGTCGGCGCTGACGAGGGCGACGGTCGCCGTCGAGACGAGGACGAGGACGGCGCCGAGAAGGGAACGCAGGATACGCACGCGACGACCCGGGACGCGACTTGAGACGGCAACAGATTTACGGCGCGGCCGTTAACGAAGCCCCACTCCAAGTCTTCGGGAGGCGATATTGACCAACGTCCAGGCCACCGCGAGCGACAGCCCGTTCATCCAGGGCCGTAACGCGCGCCTCTACGGGAAGCCCGTGAGCGAATGCCCCTATCCAGAGGGCTCTCAGGAGCGCGCCGCCTGGATGGAGGCCTACGAGGAAGCCGTCGTCTCGGATCCGCCGGAGAAGCCGTGATCGCGAGAAACCCGGAGGCCCGGCACCGCGAGCCCGCGCGTCCGCGCGTCCGGCTTGACCTTGCCGGGCGCGGCGCGCTTCGTGCGGTGCACCGCAACGCGATCTCCGAGCCTCGATGTCCCTGAAGTCCTCGCCCGACGCCAAGCAGACCTTCGCGCCCGCGACGCGCCTCGTCCACGCGGGCCGTGACCCGGGCGAGCAGCACGGCTTCGTGAACACGCCGATCTACCGCGGATCCACGGTCCTCTACCCGACCTACGACGCGATCAAGAACCGGCGCGGGCGCTACAATTACGGTACCTCGGCGACGCCCACCATGGACGCGCTGACGGAGGCGTGGACGGAACTCGCCGGCGCCGCCGGCACCGTCGTGACGCCCTCCGGGCTCGCGGCGCTGACCGTCGCGCTGATGGCCGCGGTCTCGGCGGGCGACCACCTCCTGGTCACCGATTCCGCCTACCGGCCGACCCGCCAGTTCTGCGACGGCGTGCTGGCGCGCTACGGCGTCGAGGTGACCTACTACGACCCGACCATCGGGGCCGGCATCGCGGAACTGATGCGCCCGAACACCCGGGCCGTGCTGGTCGAGGCGCCCGGCTCGCAGAGCTTCGAGATGCAGGACATCCCGGCCATCGCCGAGGTCGCGCACGCACACGACGCCTGCGTGATCATGGACAACACCTGGGCGACGCCGCTGCTGTTCCCGCCGCACGCGCGCGGCGTCGACATCGCGGTCGAGGCCGGCACCAAGTACCTCAGCGGCGGCTCGGACCTGCTGATCGGCCTGACCTCCGCGAACGCGCGCTACTACCCGGCCGTGCGCCGCACCTTCGACCATTTCGCCATGTGCGCCGGCGCCGAGGACATCTTCCTGGCGCTGCGCGGCCTGCGCACCATGTCCTTGCGGCTGCGCGAGCACGGCCGCGCCGGACTGGAGATGGCCCGGTGGTTCCAGGCGCGGCCCGAGGTGCTGCGGGTGCTCCATCCCGGCCTGCCCGAGGATCCCGGCCACGCCATCTGGAAGCGCGACTTCGCGGGCGCGTCGGGCCTGTTCGGGGTGATCCTGAAGCCGGTGCCCGAGGCCGCGGTGGCCGCCATGCTGGACGGGCTGCAGCTCTTCGGGATGGGCTTCTCGTGGGGCGGCTTCGAGAGCCTCGTGATCCCGTTCGACTGCGCCGGCTACCGGACCGCGACCCGGTGGGCTCCCGGCGGACCGGCGCTCCGCTTCCACATCGGGCTTGAGGACACCGCCGACCTAAAGGCCGACCTCGACGCCGGCTTCGCGCGCCTCCGGGCGGCGTCGTAGGGCGGGGCCGGGCGCCGCGCTACGACGCTGCCCTTCCCGGACAGGTGAGGACCGGCGAACCTTGACCCGGACCGCGCGCCGCGGGCGGTGCCGCATCCGCGCGTCGTGATGGGCCCGCGCCGTCGCGACCGGCGACGGCATCGCTGCATTTGACCTCGCGCCGCGTTCCTGATTGACCGGCCCGGTATGACCACGAGCCTCTCCGCCGGCGGCGCGCCGCGCCTTGCCCCCGTCGACCGGATCGGCCGCGGGCTCGACGCGCTGAGCCTCACCCATGCCAGGGCCGTCGCCGCCCTGCTGGCGCTGTGCCTGATCCTGTTCCTGCCGGGGCAGATCTCGCTGCAGCCGATGGACCGGGACGAGCCCCGCTTCGCCCAGGCCTCGAAGCAGATGCTGGAGAGCGGCGACCTCGTGGATATCCGCTTCCAGGGGGAGGCGCGGCACAAGAAGCCGGTGGGGATCTACTGGGCGCAGGCCGCCGCCGTGGCGGCCGGCGAGGCGCTGGGCGTGCCCGGGGCCCGCACCCAGATCGCCCTGTACCGCGTCCCGTCGCTGATCGGCGCCGTCGCCTCGGTTCTTCTCGCCTACTGGGCGGCGCTCGCCTTCCTGCCCCGGCGGTCGGCGCTGCTGGCGGCCGCCCTCTACGGCGCCTGCCTGATGCTCTCGGCCGAGGCCCACCTCGCCAAGACCGACGCGCTGCTCGCCGCCTGCGCCACCGCGAGCCTCGCCGCGCTCGCCCACGCGTGGCTGGCGCCGCGGGACGGTCGGCCGGTCTCGGGACCGACCTTCGCGGCGTTCTGGCTCGGGATGGCGGTCGGGATCCTGGTGAAGGGGCCGATGGTTCCGCTCTTCGCCGCGCTGCCGGCGCTCGGCCTGTCGCTCGCGGCGCGGTCCGGCCGCTGGCTGCTGCCGCTCCGGCCCTGGCCGGGCCTCGCCCTCACGCTCCTGCTGGTGGCGCCCTGGTTCGCGGCGATCGCCTGGAAGAGCGGGGGCGCGTTCTACGCCGAGGCGGTCGGCCACGACATGCTCGGCAAGGTCGGCGGGGCGGCCGAGCGGCACTGGGGACCGCCCGGCGCCTACGCGCTCGTGTTCTTCGCGACCTTCTGGCCGGCGGCGGCCTTCACCGCCATGAGCCTGCCGTTCGCTTGGCGGGCGCGACGGGAGCCCGCCGTGGCCTTCCTGATCGCCGCGGTGCTGCCGGCCTGGCTGATCTTCGAGGCGGTGCCCACCAAGCTGCCCCACTACGTGCTGCCGCTGATGCCCTGGCTCGCGATCCTGACCGTGCTGGCGCTGAGCCGGGGGGCGCTGGACCCGCGCCTGCGGGGCGCCCGCCTGACGGCCCTGCTGCTGCCGGCGATCCCGGTCGCCCTGACCCTCGGCCTCTGCCTCGCCGGCTGGCGGCTCGACAGCCACACGATCCCGTGGCCGGCCCTGCCGCTGCTCGCCGCCGCCTGCGCGGTCGCGGTCCTGGCCTGGCTCGCCTTCGCGCAGGGATCCGCCGAGCGCGCCCTCGTCCTCGGGGTGCTGGCCTCCGCCCTGCTGGGCCCGGCGGTGCTGGGCGTGGCGCAGCGCTCGCTGCCGGCCCTGAAGGTCTCGCCGCGGCTCGCGGCCCTGCGCGACCGCGCGCCCTGCCCGAACCCGCTTGTGGCGAGCCTCGGATACCGCGAGCCGAGCCTCGTCTTCCTGATTGGCACCGGCCTCGCCCTGCCGCCCGACGGGGCCGCCGCCCGGTCCTTCCTCGAGGGCGGCGGCTGTCGCCTGCTCTTCGTCGAATCCCGCGATCGCGACGATTTCAACGCGGCCTGGCCGGTCGGCCGCGGCGCGCCCGCGCCCCTGGCGGAGGTCGAGGGCTTCAACCTCAACACCGGCCGCCGGGTCTTCGTGACGGCCTACGCGGTGGCCCCGTGAGCGGATCCCCCCATCTCAGCGTCGTCGTGCCGGTCAAGAACGAGGCCGGCAACATCGCGCCCCTGGTGGCCGAGATCGAGGCCGCCTGCGCGGGCCTCGCCTTCGAGCTGATCTACGTGGACGACGGCTCCACCGACGGCACGCCGGCGGCGCTGGCGGCGGCCCGGGCGGCGCGGCCCTGGCTGCGGGTGCTGCGCCACGCGCGGAGCGGCGGCCAGTCGGCGGCGGTGCGCAGCGGCGTCCTGGCGGCCCGCGGCGGGATCGTCGCGACCCTCGACGGCGACGGCCAGAACGATCCGGCCTTCATCCCCGCGCTGCTCGCGGCCCTCGAGGCGGCGGGGCCGGGAGCCGGCCTCGCCCAGGGCCAGCGGCGCGGCCGCAAGGACGGCCGCTTCAAGATGCTCCAGTCCCGGATCGCCAACGGCGTGCGCGGGCGGATCCTCAACGATTCCACCCGCGACACCGGCTGCGGCCTGAAGGTCTTCCGCCGCGCCGTGTATCTCAGGCTGCCGTATTTCGACGCCCTCCACCGATTCATGCCGGCCCTGGTCGCCCGCGAGGGCTTCTCGGTCGTCCACCGCGACGTGGTCGACCGGCCGCGGCTGACGGGGGTGTCCAATTACGGCCTGTTCGACCGCCTCTGGGTCGGGCTCCTCGATCTCGCCGGCGTCTGGTGGCTGATCCGGCGCAAGCGCGCGGATCCGCGGCCCGAGGAGATCGCCGGCCCGGCCGGCCAAACCGCGGACCAGGACGTCGGATGCTGATCCAGCTCGCCCACGATCTGCCGGCCTATTTCTACGACGTGTTCGTCACCCAGCTCGACTTCTGGCTGGTGTTCGGCATCGTCGCGCAGGTGGTGTTCGGCTCGCGCTTCATCCTGCAATGGATCGCCAGCGAGCGCGCCGGGCGGAGCGTGATGCCGCTGTCGTTCTGGTTCCTGTCGATCCTCGGCGGGATGATGACGCTGGTCTACGGGTTCGTCCGCCGCGAGCCGGTGATCATCATCGGCCAGGGCCTCTCCACCGGCATCTACCTGCGCAACCTCGCGCTGATCTTCCGCGAGCGGCGGCGGAAGCGGGGCGCCGCGTGAGCCGCACGCCGCTGCCCGCCTTCTACGACGACCTGGACGCCACCTTCGCCGAACTGTGGCGCCTGCTGGCGGACGGCGCCGCCCATGGCCGGAGCGGTTTCCACCTGCCGACCCTGGGGACGCTGGGTGCCGATGGCGGGCCGCGGCTGCGCACGGTGGTCCTGCGCGCCGCCGACCCGGCCGAGGGGACGCTCCGGTTCCACTGCGACCGCCGCTCCGACAAGGCCTCCGAGATCCTGGCCGCTCCTGCCTGCGCCCTCGCCGCCTACGACGCGGCCGCGAAGATCCAGATCCGCGTCGCGGGTCGCGCCACGCTGCACACCGACGACGCGCTGGCCGAGGCGGCCTGGACGGGGTCCCGGGCGATGAGCCGGGTCTGCTACGGGGCGGAGCCCGGTCCGGGCACGGCGCTGCCGACGGGGGACGCCTACAGCCTGCCGGACGAGACCGCGGCCGCGACGCTCGGCCGGCCGCACTTCGCCGCCGTACTCGTCCGGGCGGAGCGGCTCGACTTCCTCTATCTCGACCGCCGCGGCCATCGCCGGGCGGCCTGGCACGCGGCCGGAGGCCTGTGGTCCGGCCGCTGGATCGCGCCCTGACCGGGCTCGCTCGGGGCGGGCAGGGCCGGTCAGGCGGACGCCCCGGTGCCGCCGCGCCCGGCGCTGCGGGGGCCATCCGGCCCCCCGGGATGGCAGCCCTGCGCCGCCCCCCCCTGACGGCGGCCGGGCCGGCGCGCTAAACCCCCTGACCCGGCCGCCGAACCGGGTCGATCGGGAGGAGTCCGTGGGCCTCGTCTACGCGCTCGCCGCCTACCTGAGCTGGGGCCTCCTGGTCCCGGTGCATTTCCGGATGCTCGGCGCCTACTCCCCGTACCACATCCTGTCGGAGCGGATCGTCTGGTCGAGCGTGTTCGCCGGCGCGCTGGCGCTGATCCTCGCGGCGCGCCACCGCCTGAACCTGCCGCTGCCGCTCCGGAAGCGCCACGCGCTGCTGCTGCTCTCGGCGGGGATGATCGGCGTGAACTGGCTGCTCTACCTCTACGCGGTCAGCGGCGGGCACCTGCTCGACGCGAGCCTCGGCTACTACATCAATCCCCTGGTCAGCGTCGCCCTCGGCCGGGTGGTGCTGGGCGAGCGCCTGCGGCCGGCGCAGGCCGTCGCCATCGGCATCGCCGCGACGGGCGTCGCCGTCGCGGTGGTGTGGGCCGGGGAACTGCCCCTGATGTCGCTGTCGCTGGCAGTGAGCTTCGCGCTCTACGGCCTCGCCCGGAAGATCGTCGGCGTCGACGCGCTGGTCGGCTTCCTGGCCGAGACGCTGCTGCTCCTGCCGGCCGCGCTCGTCTGGCTCGTCCTATCACCCGAGCCGTTCCTGCCGGCCGCGCCGGGCGACCGCGCCCTGCTGATGCTCACCGGCCTGACGACCGCGCTGCCGCTGATCTGGTTCGCCGCCGCGGCGGTGCGCCTGCGGCTCACGACCTTGGGCCTCCTGCAATACGTAGCGCCGACCTGCCTGCTCGTCCTGAGCGTCCTCGTCTACGGCGAGCGGGTCGAGCCGCATCGGGCGCTGATGCTCGCGCTGATCTGGGTGGCGCTCGCGCTCTACACGATCGACGCTCTGCGGTTTCGGCGGCCGCCGGCCCCCGCGGCCCCGCGGTCGGATCCCGACGCGATGCGTGTATAAGGAGTACGGGTATAAGCCGCCGCGGGGCGGGTGACGGGACAGCGTCGGGTCGATGAGCGAGACTGAGAGCGGCCCAGGATCCGTCACGGATGCCGATTACCGCAACCTCGCCGAGACGCTGCCGCAGCTCGCCTGGATCGCCGAGGCCGACGGCACGATCATCTGGTACAATCAGCGCTGGTACGACTACACCGGCACCTCCCTCGACGAGATGCGGGGCTGGGGCTGGCGCACGGTCCATCACCCGGACCACGTCGCGGCCGTGACCGAGCGCTACCGCGCCGCGATCACGCTGGGCCGGTCCTGGGAGGACACGTTCCCGCTGCGCGGCCGCGACGGGAGCTACCGCTGGTTCCTGTCGAAGGCGCTGCCCCACCGGGACGAGTCCGGGCGGATCCTGCGCTGGTACGGGACCAACACCGACATCACCGGCCGCCGCGCGGTCGAGGAGCGCCTGCGCCACTCCGAGCAGCGCTTCCGGGCGCTGGTGGACGCCTCGGCGGCGGTGATCTGGAACACCGACGCGGCGGGCGAGCTGATGCCGCCGCAGGTCCGGTGGAGCACCTATACCGGGCAGACCGAGGAGGCCTACCAGGGCTGGGGCTGGCTGGACGCCGTCCATCCCGACGACCGGGGCCACGCGGCCGACGCCTGGGCGGCCTGCGTCGAGGCGCGCGCGACCTACGAGGTCGAGTACAGGCTGCGCCGGTACGACGGGGTCTGGCGCGCCATGGAGGTGCGCGGCGTGCCGGTCCTCGCCGAGGACGGCTCCCTGCGGGAATGGGTCGGCACCTGCGTCGACGTCACCGAGCGGAAGGAGGCCGAGGAGGCGGTGGAGCGCGCCCGGCAGGCCGCTGAGGCGGCCAACCGGGCTAAGAGCCAGTTCATCGCCAACATGAGCCACGAGCTGCGCACGCCGCTCTCGGCGGTGATCGGCTACTCCGAGATGCTCGGCGAGGAGCTGGAGGATATCGGCCAGGCCGCCCTCCTGCCCGACCTGCGCAAGATCGAGGCGGCCGCCCGCCACCTGCTCTCGCTGATCAACGACGTGCTCGACATCTCGAAGATCGAGGCGGGCCGCATGACCGCCTCGGCCGAGACCTTCACGGTGTCGGACCTGCTCCGGGACGTCTCCGACTCCACCGACTCCCTGGTTGAGAAGAAGGGCAACCGCTTCGTCCTGGACACCGGCGCGGCCGGGACGGCCGACCTGGGGTCCATGCACCAGGACCAGACCAAGATCCGCCAGTGCCTGCTGAACCTGATCGGCAACGCCGCGAAGTTCACCGAGCGGGGAACGATCACCCTGACGGTGCGGCGGCACCGGGAGGAGGGAGCCGACTGGCTGTCCTTCGCGGTCGCCGACACCGGCATCGGCCTGACCGAGGAGCAGATCGGGCGCCTGTTCGAGCGCTTCGTCCAGGCCGACGATTCGACGACCCGGCAATTCGGCGGCACGGGCCTCGGGCTCGCCATCACCCGCGCGTTCTGCCGGACGATGGGCGGCGACATCGGCGTCGCCAGCACGCCGGGCGCGGGCGCGACCTTCACGATCCGCCTGCCCGCCACCCTGCGGCCCGAGGACGCGCCGCCCTCCGAGGCCGAGGCCCACACGCCGGTGGAGCCGCACGAGCAGCACGAGACGGTGCTGCTGGTCGACGACGACCCGGCCGCCCGGGAATTGCTCCAGCGCTTCCTGGAACGCGAGGGCTTCCACGTCCGCAGCGCCAACGACGGCCGCGCCGGCCTGACGCTCGCCCGGGCCCTGAAGCCGCGCGCGATCCTGCTCGACGTCGAGATGCCGCGCATGGACGGCTGGGCGGTCCTGCACGCGGTGCGCAACGATCCCGACCTCGCCGGGACGCCGGTGATCATGACCTCGGTCGTGGCCGAGCAGGGGCTCGGCCAGGCGCTCGGCGCCACCGACTACTTCGTCAAGCCGATCGACTGGGATCGGCTCAAGGGCCTGATGGAGCGCTACCGGCCCGAGGCGCCGGAGGATGCCCGCGTCCTCGTGGTCGACGACGACGCGGATGCCCGCGAGCGCCTGCGCCGGTCGCTCGGCCGCGAGGGCTGGACCGTCGACGAGGCGGAGAACGGCCGGATCGCCCTGGAGCGGGTCAGCCAGGCGCGGCCGAGCCTGATCCTGCTCGACCTGATGATGCCCGAGATGGACGGGTTCGGCTTCCTCCGGGCCCTGCGGGCGCGGCCCGACGGCGACGTGCCCGTGGTGGTGCTCACCGCCAAGGAGGTCACGGCGGCCGAGAAAGAGAGCCTGAACCGGCAGGCCGACCGGGTGATCGCCAAGGGCTCCATGAGCCTCGCGGAGATCGGCCGGCAACTGCGCGTCCTCTACGCGCGTTCGGCGACCGAGCCGGTGCCGGGGCAGCTCCAGGGGTTGCTCGATCGGCTCGCCGAGAAGGACGCGGGAGAACCACGATGAGTGCCGACGGGATCGATCCGGAGAAGGCGGTGGCCATCCGGCTGCGGGCGCGGCTCGCGGTGGTGGAGCGGGCGGCGTGGTTCGGCTTCGTCCACGCGATGAAGACCCGGCCGGTCGAGACCGAGGCCTACATCGCCGCGGAGCGGGCGCGCTGCACCGACGGGTTCGGCAGCGGCGCCTGGGCCAAGGATCTCACCGACGCCGAGCGGGCGATGCTCGCCGACGAGGTCGACAGCGGGCTGGCTCAGCTGCTGGAGGATGCCCGCGCGGAGCTGTGAGGCCGGGCCTCCCGGGCGGAGGCGTCTCCGGGCGTACCGATGGCAACGAAAGACGCTCTCCCGCTTTGACGGCCTGACGTCGACGGGACGACGTCGCCGAGGCGCCCATGCTGTACGAACTCGCGACCCTCTCGTGCCCGCTGCTCGCGGTGGGCCAAGTCTCGGCCGGCGTCGAGGCTTGGCTGGACGATCCCGATGCCAAGGGGGAGCTGGTCGGCTGCTGGCGCAGCGAGATCGGCACGCTGGGGCGCCTGATCGTGCTGCGCGGCTTCGCGGCGCCCGAGGACATGACCGCCGAGCGCCGGCGCGCCCTCCTCAGCGCCAACCCGTTCAACGCCGGGCCCGTGATCACCGCTCTGGAGATGGACAGCTACGCCCCGTTCCCCTTCCTGCCGCCGATCCGGACGGGCGACCGCGGCGGGGTGTACGAGGTCCGGACCTATCGCCTGAAGCCGGGGGGCCTGCCGCCGACCCTCGCGGCCTGGGAGGCCGCGATCGGGCCGGCACGCGCCTACACGCAGCACCTCGTCCTGAACATGTACGCCCTCGACGGTGCGCCGCGCATCACGCACATCTGGGGTTTCCGCAGCCTGGAGGAGCGGGCCGCGTTGCGGTCCCGCGCCTACGAAGCGGGGATCTGGCCGCCGAAGGGTGGCCCGGACCAGATCGCCGAGGCGACCTCGACGATCGCGCTCCCCCAGGGGCGCTCTCCCCTGAGCTGAGCGCCGGCCCCACGGAAGCGGCCGCCCCCGCGGCGGGCCCGACGCGTGACGACCGCGCTCGACCGGGCCTGGATCGAGGCCGGGGGCGCTGTTCCGCGCTGGCGCCGCCCGTGCGGGCGGCGCCAGCGCCGTCACTCAGCGGCGGCAGACGCCCCGCGGGCCGCGATAGAGGCCGGGCGGGCAGCCGCGGGGGGCGCCGGTGATGGCGCGGCGGATCGCACCGCGCGGCCCGCGATTCAGGCGGCAGCCGCCGTAGGCCCCGCGATGGGCGCCGAACCCGCAGCCGCCGCGGACGAGGGTGACCGCGGCGTCGCCGCCGGTCAGCGGCGCCACGGGCATCGCCTGGGCTCCACTGGCGAACAGTGCGACGGACGCGGCGACGATCAGGCCGGTCATTCTCATGGGGTCTTCTCCCGCTGGGCACAGGGCGCGGCCCGAGGAGATCCCGGCCGCGGCCGCTAACCACGGTCCGGCGGCATCGTTCCGCGCGCGGGCGGAGCCGGCACCGCCGATCAGGCGCCGAACACGTCGCGCCAGGCCGGCGGAAGCCCCGTGCCGGCCAGGGGCGACGACGGCGCGTGCCCGGGCAGGCTCGTCGCCGAGAACACGCCGCGCGCCACCGCCCGGGCCAGGACCCGCGCGGCGGCGTCGCCGAGGCGGGCGAGGTCCACCACCGGGTCGGCGAGGGGCACGGCTCCGGTCGCCGCGGCGAAGACCAGGTCGCCGTCGAGGGGCGTGTGCGCCGGCACGAGGGCCCGAGCGAGGCCGTCCTGCGCCGCCACCGCGAGGCGCCGGCACTGCGCCTTTGTCAGCGCCGCGTCGGTCGCCACCACGGCCAGCGTCGTGGCGGCGCCCGGCAGCGCGCGGGCCGGAAAGGCGTGGGCCTCGGGCGGCACCCGGACCGGCACGCCCAGGCCGCCGAACTCGTCGTCCACCTCGAAGGGCGCGGCCCAGAAATGCGGCCCACCGCCGATCGTCGCGTTGCCGAAGGCGTTCACGGCCGCGAGGGCCCCGACCCGGAAGCCCGTGCCCGGCACGGCCGCCGAGGCGGATCCGATCCCGCCCTTGAGCCGGCCGGTGCGGGCACCGGTCCCGGCTCCCACGGAGCCCAGGGCGAACGCCTCGGTGGCGGCCGCGGCGGCCTGGAAGCCCAGCTCGCGATAGGGCGGATAGCGGCCCCAGGCCTTGTCGCCGCCGTTGGGAAGATCGAACAGCACCGCCCCCGGGACGATCGGCACCCGCATGGCGCCGACCGGGAACCCGCGCCCGGCCTCGGCGAGCCACGCCGCCACGCCGGCCCCCGCATCGAGGCCGAAGGCCGAGCCCCCGGAGAGGACGAAGGCGTCGACCCGCTCGACGGTGCGCTCGGGATCGAGCAGGTCGGTCTCGCGGGTGCCCGGCCCGCCGCCGCGCACGTCGACCGCGGCGACGGCCGGCTGATCGAAGAGGATCGCGGTGACGCCGCTGGCGAGCCGCAGGTCGGTGGCGTGGCCGACCCGCAGGCCGGGAATGTCCGTGATGCGATTCTGCGGCATGGTCCGAGCTTGCCACGGCGGCCCATCGGCGCAAATCCGGCCGGGGCCGTTGACCGCGGGCCGGGGTTACCCAGGTTGGCAGACGGCGGAGCGCGTCGAGGAGCACGGCATGGACGTCGGATTCATCGGAATGGGGCGGATGGGTCGCGCCATGGCGGCCAACCTCGCGCGGGCCGGCCACACGGTCCGCGCCTGGAACCGCTCGCCGGAGGCCGCGCGCGGCCTCGACGGCGTCACCCCGGTGGCGAGCGCCGCCGAGGCCTTCGCGGGGGACGCCGTGGTCACCATGCTGGCCGACGACGCGGCCCTCGAGACCGTGATCGTCGCCGGCGGCCTCCTCGACCAGCCAGAGCGGCCCGGCCTGCATATCGGGATGAGCACGATCTCGGTGGCCCTGGCGAAGCAGCTCGCCGCCGTGCACGCGCGGGCGGGCGTTCCCTACATCTCGGCGCCGGTCTTCGGGCGGCCGGACGTGGCAGAGGCCGGCAAGCTCAACATCGTGGCGGCCGGGGCGGCGGCCCTGATCGACCGCGCGGGGCCGCTCCTCGACGCCATGGGCGCCAAGACCTGGCGCTTCGGCGACGACCCGACGCGGGCGAATGCCGTCAAGCTCGCCGGCAACTTCATGCTGATCTCGGCCATCGAGGCCATGGCCGAGGCCTGCGCCCTCACGGAGGGCCACGGGGTCGCGGGCGCCGACTTCCTGGACCTGATGACCAACACGCTGTTCGCCTCGCCGGTCTACAAGGGCTACGGCGCCTCGATCGCGCAGAATCGCTACGAGCCGCCGGGCTTTATCCTCAAGCTGGGGGCCAAGGACGTGCGGCTCGCCCTCCAGGCGGCCGAGGGTGCCGGGGTGCCGATGCCGTTCGCGAGCGTGCTGCGGGACGGTCTCATTGAGGCGATCAGCCACGGCGACGGCGAGAAGGACCTCGCGGCGCTCGCCCGCGTCTCTGCCCGACGTGCAGGGCAGGGTTGAGATCGACGACGACGTCTCGCCTTTCTGGCGAGTCTTAACCCGTCATTTCAACTTCGCAAACGAGTGTTCGTGCCGGCTATAGGCACGGATACCAATAGATGCGCACACATTCCTATTCGCTGCGCAGGATGACTCTGTCTACGAAAGTCATCCTGCTGGCGATGCTCGCCGTGACAGTCACCGCCGGCGCCATCTGGATCACGGTCTCGCGGCAGACCTGGTCGCAGATGGAGGCGCGTCAGCGCACCAACGGCGAGCGCAACCTGAGAACTCTGGCGCTCGTCCTGGCGGCGCGGGTCGAGGGCGCGGCGGCGGACCTCGACGGCGCGCGCGTCGCCCGGGTGTCGACGCCGAGCCTGTCCGGCTTCGCCGATGCCGGCGTCGTGGACGACGCCGTCGCCTATTCGGGCGGCCTGGCGACGGTCTTCAGCTACGAGCCCGCCTCCGACAGCTTCGTGCGGCGCCAGACCACGGTGCGCCGGGAGGACGGGACCCGCGCGGTCGGCACGGCGCTCGCCGCCGACAGCCCGGCCCAGGCCGCGATCCGCGCCGGTCGGACCTACGAGGGGCCGGCCGCCTTGTTCGGGCGGCGCTACTACACAGTGTACCACCCGACGGTCGACACCACCGGCAAGGTGAACGGCATCCTGTTCGTCGGGCTGCCGATCGAGATGTACTTCGACGCCCACGCCCAGACGATGACGAGCCTCAGCGTCGCCGCCCTGGTCATCGCGGTGCTGGCCTGCGCCCTCGTCGGGCTGGCGGCGGCGCGGCTGTTCCGGCCCTTCGCGACGATCGCGGCGCGGATCGAGGCCCTCGCGGCCGGCGACTTGGACTCGGCGATCCCCCACGCGGGGCGCGGCGACGAGATCGGCACCGTGGCGCGCGCCCTCGAGGTGCTGCGCGTCGCCGGGCTGCGGACCCGGGAGCTCGAGAGCCTGCAGAGCGCGGGCGCGGCCGACGAGACGCGGCGGCGGGCCGCCCTCGACCGGGCCATCGAGGCGTTCCGGGGGCAGGTCGTTCGCCTGAAGGACGCGCTGACCGCCAGCACCGGCGCGATGCGGGCCCGGGCCGGCGAGATGGCGGCCAGCTCCGCCGAGGCGGAGGTCGCCGTCGCCGAGACCGAGCGCGGCTCGCACGAGACCTCGGCCAGCGTCCAGACCGTGGCGAGCGCCGCCGAGGAGCTCTCCGCCTCGATCGCCGAGATCGGGACCCAGCTCGACCAGGCCGAGGCCCTGGTGGCCACCGCCGCCGCGGAGTCGGACGCGATGAACGCCGAGATCGGCGAACTCGCCGAGGCCGCCGGGCGCATCGGCGCCGTGGTCGGGCTGATCCGCCAGATCGCCGAGCAGACCAACCTGCTGGCGCTCAACGCCACGATCGAGTCCGCCCGGGCCGGCGCCGCCGGCAAGGGCTTCGCCGTGGTGGCCGCGGAGGTGAAGGCCCTGGCGTCGCAGACCGCGAAGGCCACCGAGGAGATCGGCAGCCAGATCGCCGGTGTGCAGGCCTCGACAACGGCGGCCGTGGCGGCGATCGGCCGGATGGGCGAGCGGATGCGGGCGGTCAGCGTCACCACGGGCGGGATCGCGTCGGCGGTCTCGGCCCAGGGCGCGGCCACGGCCGAGATCTCCCGCAACGTCGCCGACACGGCCGGCGCCACCGAGGCCATCGCGGGGGGCCTCACTACGGTCGCCGGCGCGGCCCGGCGCTCGGCCCGCATGGCCGCCACCGTCACCGACGCGGCTCAGACCGTCGACACGGTCGCGGCCGACCTCGAGGCCGAGATCGAGCGCTTCCTCGGCCAGGTCGCGGCCTGACGCCTCAGAGCCCGTAGCGGGCGAAGGCCGCGCGCTCCGCGAACGCGGCCATCGCCCCCTCGGCCAGGTCGATCCCGCCCGGCGCGCCGCCGCGGCGCAGCAGGCGGGACAGGAATCCGCCCCGGGCCTCGGCGACGAGGCGCAGGTCGACCTTGTCGCCGAAGCGCGCGCGCATCGCGGTGCGCACGTCGCCAAGCGCGTCGACGAGTCCGAGGGGCAGCGCCTGCCGCCCGGTCCAGACCGCCCCGGTGAACAGGTTCTCGGCTCGCGACAGGGTCGGGCGCCGGGCCGTGACGAGGCCGGTGAACAGGTCCTGCACGTCGGCCTGGATGCGCTTCAGGCGCTCCACGTCGGCGGGATCCTCCGGGCGGAACGGGTCGAGCATCGACTTCGCCTCGCCCTGCGTGTGGACCCGGCGCTCGACGCCGAGCTTCTCCAGCAGGCCGTGGAAGCCGAACCCGGCCGAGACCACGCCGATCGAGCCGACGATCGAGGTCGGGTCGGCGACGATCTCGTCGGCCGCGCAGGCGATCATGTAGCCGCCGGAGGCCGCGACATCCTCCACGAAGGCGATCACCGGCACGCCCTTCTCGTCGGCCAGCGCCCGGATGCGGCGGTGGATCAGGTGGGACTGCGCCGGCGAGCCGCCGGGCGAGTTGATCACCAGCGCCACCGCCTTCACCCCCGGCATCCCGAAGGCGCGCTCCAGGCTGCCCGCGACGCTCCCGATCGAGAGCCCCGGCCGGATCGGCGAGACCGCCCCGATCGTGCCCGACAGCCGGACCACCGCGACCCGCGGGCGTCGGTCCCGGAAGCGGCGCGGGAGGAGGGCGCGAAATGTGTCGGGGAACGCGAACGCCATGGGAGTCTTACGCGGCTCATCGGGAAGCCGGGCGGGGGACGGCCCGGAAGCGCCTGTTGCGGAAACTGGGCGCTTTCCGGCGCCGCGCAAGGGCGGCGCGCGACGGCGGCGCATCTGCGCAGTCAGAACGGATCGAACCGTTTGCCGACCTTGGCCGTTTCAGGCGACGGCGCGAGCCTCGTGCCGGCCCGGATCCGCTGGACTCGGACGGGCGCTCACACGGGAGAGAAACGATGCGACCCTGGCCGATCCTGGTCCTCCTCGCCGCGCTGCTCGGCGGGCTGGCGACTGCGCCCGCGCGGGCGGCGCCCCTGCCGGTCCCCGCCGGCGCCGAGGCCGCGGCGCCCGCCCCCGCGGTGCAGCAGGCCCACTGGCGCTACCGCCGCCACTGGCACCGGCGTCACCACTGGCGGCGCCACTGGCACCATCGCCGCCACCACTGGCATCGCCGCCACCACTGGCACCGGCACCACCATTTCCGCCGCCACTGGCACCGCCACCACGTCTGGCACGGCCGCCCGTACGGCCACCGGCACGTCACGTTCTACTGAGCCAAGCCCCCGCGTCCCGGCCCGATCCGGCCGGGGCGCGGCCCCGCCGGGAACTGTGCCGGGGACCCTGCCGGAGACCCCGCGGCCGAGCCTGCCGGCGGCCGCGCTGCGACCTTGCGGGCGGCCTCGGAAAACCTTATTTAACCGTCTGATATCACTGCTCTTCCGCAAGGCCGTTCCGGCGCATCGCGCGCCGCTTGGCCGCCGCGAGCACCGCCCGTCCGGGCCTCAGAACGGAAATCGACTTGGCCGAGAACGATCCGACTGGCGCCGCCCCGCCCGCCAGCGACATCCGCCCCGTCTCCATCACCGACGAGATGCGCCGCTCCTACCTTGATTACGCGATGAGCGTGATCGTGAGCCGGGCGCTTCCCGACGCGCGCGACGGGCTCAAGCCCGTGCACCGGCGCATCCTCTACTCCGCCTTCGAATCCGGGCACCTGCCCGAGCGGAAATACGTCAAGTCGGCGCGCATCGTCGGCGACGTGATCGGTCTCTACCACCCGCACGGCGACCAATCGATCTACGACGCCCTCGTGCGGATGGCGCAGGACTTCTCCATGCGCCTGATGCTCATCGACGGGCAGGGCAATTTCGGCTCGGTGGACGGCGATCCGCCGGCCGCCATGCGCTACACCGAATCGCGGCTCGCCAAGCCCGCCACGGCGCTGCTCACCGACATCGACAAGAACACCGTCGATTTCGGACCGAACTACGACGAGTCGCGCGAGGAGCCGACCGTCCTCCCGGCCCGCTTCCCGAACCTGCTGGTCAACGGCGCCGGCGGCATCGCGGTCGGCATGGCGACCAACATCCCGCCGCACAATCTCGGCGAGCTGATCGACGCCTGCGTGGCGCTGATCGACGATCCGGGGCTCACCATCGAGCAGCTCACCGAGATCGTCCCCGGCCCGGATTTCCCCACCGGCGGCATGATCCTCGGCCGGGCCGGCACGCGGCAGGCCTACGCCACCGGCCGCGGCTCGGTGATCATGCGCGCGAAGTCGCATGTCGAGGAGCTGCGCAAGGAGCGCGAGGCGCTGATCTTCACCGAGATTCCCTATCAGGTGAACAAGGCGACCCTCGTCGAGAAGATCGCCGAGCTGGTGAAGGAGAAGCGCGTCGAGGGCATCTCCGACCTGCGCGACGAATCCGACCGGTCGGGCATGCGCATCGTCGTCGAGATCAAGCGCGACGCCATGGCGGACGTGGTGCTGAACCAGCTCTACCGGTTCACGCCCCTGCAATCCTCCTTCGGTTGCAACATGGTGGCGCTGAACGGCGGCCGCCCCGAGCTGATGAACCTGAAGGACCTGCTCCAGGCCTTCGTCGACTTCCGCGAGGAGGTCGTCTCCCGGCGGACCAAGTTCCTCCTCGGCAAGGCCCGCGAGCGGGCGCACGTCTTGTGCGGCCTCGCCATCGCGGTCGCCAACATCGACGAGGTGATCCGCCTGATCCGGACCTCGCCGGACCCGAACGCCGCCCGCGAGGCCCTGATGGGCCGGGACTGGCCGGCCCACGACATCGCGCCGCTGATCGCCCTGGTGGACGACCCGCGCCACCGGGTCGCCGAGGACGGCACCTATCGCCTGTCCGAGACCCAGGCCCGCGCCATCCTCGACCTGCGCCTGCAGCGCCTCACGGCTCTGGGCCGCGACGAGGTCGGCGACGAGCTGAAGACGCTGGCCGACGAGATCGCCGACTATCTCGACATCCTGCGCTCGCGCGCCCGCATCCAGGGGATCGTCAAGGGCGAACTGGCCGAGGTGCGCGAGCAGTTCGCCACACCGCGCAAGACCGAGATCGTCGACTTCGACGGCAGCGTCGAGGACGAGGACCTGATCGCCCGCGAGGACATGGTGGTGACCGTGTCGCACGCCGGCTACGTCAAGCGCGTGCCGCTCTCGACCTATCGGGCCCAGCGCCGCGGGGGCAAGGGTCGCTCCGGCATGGCGACCCGCGACGAGGATTTCGTCACCCGCCTGTTCGTGGCCAACACCCACACGCCGGTGCTGTTCTTCTCCAGCCAGGGCCAGGCCTACAAGGAGAAGGTCTGGCGCCTGCCGATGGCCGCGCCGAACGCCCGCGGCAAGGCGCTGGTCAACATCCTGCAATTGCAGGACACCTCCGAGCGCATCACCACGATCATGCCGCTGCCCGAGGACGAGGCCTCGTGGGAAACGCTCGACGTGATGTTCGCGACCGCGCGCGGCAATGTCCGGCGCAACAAGCTGTCGGACTTCACCACGGTGAACCGCAACGGCAAGATCGCCATGAAGCTCGATCCGGGCGACCACATCGTCCATGTCGAGATCTGCCGTCCGGACCAGAACGTGCTGCTGACCACGGCGCTCGGCCAGTGCATCCGCTTCCCCGTCGAGGACGTGCGCGTGTTCAAGGGCCGCGACTCGACCGGCGTGCGCGGCATCCTGCTCGGCAAGGACGACAAGGTCATCTCGATGACCATCCTGAATGCCTTCGACGCCACGGCCGAGGAGCGGGCCGGCTACCTGAAGATGCGCCGCGCCGTCACCGGTGAGTCCGAGGAGAACGGCGACGCCGAGGCCGAGGACGGCGCCGAGGCGGCGGCGATCTCGCTGGACCGCTACAACGAGATGGGCGCGGCCGAGCAGTACGTGCTCACCCTGTCGGAGCGGGGCTTCGGCAAGCGCTCCTCGTCGTTCGAGTACCGGACCTCGGGACGCGGCGGGAAGGGCATCACGGCGATGCGGGTCAACGCCCGCAACGGCAGCCTCGTGGCGTCCTTCCCCGTCGAGGCCTCGGACCAGATCATGCTGGTCACCGACGGCGGCCAGCTGATCCGCGTGCCGGTGGACGACATCCGCATCGTCGGCCGCGCCTCGCAGGGCGTGACGGTGTTCAACACCGCCAAGGACGAGAAGGTCGTCTCGGTGGAGCACATCGAGGGCGAGGACGAGGGCGCCGAGGCCGGCCCCGAGGGCGGCGAGGAGGCGTGAGGCGCCGCCCGGTTCCGTCCGGCGCGAAAATGCTCTAGGTCGGGTCGCGATGACCCGCACCGCCCTCTACGCCGGCTCGTTCGATCCGGTCACGAACGGCCATCTCGACGTGGTCCGCCAAGCCTGCCGGCTGGTGGACCGCCTCGTGATCGCCATCGGCGTCCATCCCGGCAAGGCGCCGCTGTTCTCCGCCGAGGAGCGCGCGGCGCTCCTCACCGAGACCTGCGGACCGGTGGCACAGGCCGAGGGCGCGGCGCTGGAGATCGTCACCTTCAACGACCTCGCCGTCTCGGCCGCCCGGCGCTGCGGCGCCGCGATCTTCATCCGCGGCCTGCGGGACGGCACGGATCTCGACTACGAGATGCAGCTCGCCGGCATGAACGGCGCCATGGCGCCCGAGGTGCAGACCGTGTTCCTGCCCGCCTCGACGCAGGCCCGACCGATCACCGCGACGCTGGTGCGCCAGATCGCCGGCATGGGGGGCGACGTCTCGCCCTTCGTGCCGGCGGCCGTCGCCGCGCGCCTCCGGCAGCGCTTCGCCGCCCATTCCTGAGACCGGCCCGACCCTGGAAGGACCACGATGAACCGACGCCACGCCCTCCTCGCGCTCGCCCTCACGCTCGGCACCGTCCAGGCCGCCCGGGCCGCCGACGCCAACACGGTCTATCTCCAGACCAAGGACGGGCGGATCACCATCGAGCTGCGGCCCGACCTCGCGCCCAAGCACGTCAAGCAGATCAAGACGCTGGTCTCGCAGGGCTTCTACAACGGCCTCAAGTTCCACCGCGTCATCGACGGCTTCATGGCCCAGACCGGGGACCCGAAGGGCAACGGCACCGGCGGCTCCAGCCTGCCGAACATCCCGGCCGAGTTCACGCAGGCGGCCCAGTTCCGCCGCGGCACCGTGGGCATGGCCCGGTCGCAGGATCCGAACTCGGCCAACTCGCAGTTCTTCATCTGCCTCGGCGACGCGCCGTTCCTGAACGGCCAGTACACGATCGTCGGCAACGTGACGGACGGGCTCGACGTCCTCGACAAGATCAAGAAGGCCGCCCCCGGCGCGCCGGGCGGGGCCGTGCAGGACCCCGACAAGATCGTCAGCATGACGCTCGCCGAGAAGGCCAAGTAGCGGCCGCATGCCCGGCCGGCGCGCCGCCTCGATCCTCCTGCTGAGCCTGATCCCGGCGGCCGCCGCGGCCTATGACGGCGCGCCGTTCTACGGCTACGCCGACGGGCCGGGGGGCGGCTATCCGCTGAGCCTGCCCCAGACCCTGCGCGCCACGGTCCCGGTGCCGGTCGCCCGGATGGCGACCAGGCCCGCCGACACCCTGGCCGAACTCTACCCGGCGCTCGCCGCCTGCTGGCAGGCTCCGGGCGGCCTCGGCCGCCCGAGCGGCGGCGCCGACGACATCGAGATCACCCTGCGGCTCGCGCTGCGGCGCGACGGCAGCCTGATCGGGCCGCCCCGCGTCACCTACGCGGCGGGGGTCGCGGGCGATCAGCGGACCGCCCTGGTGCGCGGGACCCTCGACGCCCTCGCGCGCTGCACCCCGGCCCACATCACGCCGGGCCTGGGCCGGGCGATCGCGGGCCGGCCGGTGGCGCTCCGCTTCGTCTACCGCCCGCCGGCCTGAGCGCCGGCGAACCCGACACGGGCGCTGGCCGGATCCGGAGCGCGCCGATACAGTTCCCCCAACCGGAAGGAAAGACCATGGCCGACAACGAGACCATCGTGCTGGAGACCACCAAGGGCCGCGTCGTGATCGCGCTGCGCCCCGACCTCGCCCCGGGCCATGTCGAGCGGATCAAGACGCTCGCCGCCCAGGGCTTCTACGACGGCGTGCCGTTCCACCGCGTGATCGACGGGTTCATGGCCCAGACGGGCGACCCGACGGGCACCGGCTCGGGCGGTTCGGACCTGCCGGACCTGAAGGCCGAGTTCAACGCCGAGCCGCACGTGCGCGGCACCTGCTCCATGGCGCGGACGAACTTCCCGCACTCGGCGAACTCGCAGTTCTTCATCTGCTTCGACGATGCCCGCTTCCTCGACAAGCAGTACACGGTGTGGGGCAAGGTCGTGGAAGGCATGGACGTGGTCGACACGATCAACAAGGGCGAGCCGCCGCGCTCGCCGGACAAGATCGTGAAGGCGACCGTCGCGGCGGCCTGAGCCCGGATTAAGCCTCACGTCTGAAGCCATCTCTCGGTGGCTTCGGCGCCGCTGTCGTTGCGGGCGGAGCGAAGCCATCCAGGGGGCACGACGACTTCCTCCGTCGCGCCGCCCTGGGTCACTGCGCTTCGCTCGCGATGCTGGCGGACCGCATCAACCCTCGATCCAGGGCTTCCGCCGCCGCCAGATCCGCCGGCGTGTTGAGGTTGAGGAACGGATCCACCGGCTCGACCGGCCAGGACGCCACCGCGGCCCCGCGGCGCGCGATGAAGGCGCCGACGCGCCGCTCGCCCCGCTCGAGATAGGCCCGGAGCGCGTCGCGCAGGGCCGTCGGCCAGAGGGCGATCGTGTAGTGCTGCCGCTCCCCCGAGGCCGCGAGCGCGATGCCGGTCTCCGGCCCGGCGGCGTCGAGGCGCGCCACCAGATCCCCCGGCAGGAACGGCGCGTCGCCCGACACGCTGACCACCCGCGCGACACCCCGCGCGGCGGCGTGCTCCAGTCCGGCGAGGATGCCGGCGAGCGGTCCCGGCTGATCCGGCACGGGGTCCGGCAGGACCGGCCCGGGAAAGCCGGAGAACCGCGCCGGGTCGCCGTTGGCGCTGAGCACCAGCCCCGCCCCGCATTGCGGCCCGAGCCGTTCGACCACCCGCTCCAGCAGGGTCCGCCCCCCGAGCCGCAGCAGCGGCTTGTCGCCGCCGCCCATCCGCCGCGCCTGGCCGCCGGCCAGGATCAGGCCCAGGACCGGCGAAGCGACAGCCGGCGACGGCATGGGATCACTCGAAGACGATCTTCGGCGCCGTCCGCCCGGCTGGCGCGCCGGACAGGTTCGCCCAGAGCTGGGCGGCGATGTCGCGGTAGACCTTGGCGTGCGGCCCGTCCGGATCGGTCGCCACCACCGGCTGGCCGGAATCCGAGGTCTCGCGGATCGTCATGTTCAGTGGCACCTCGCCGAGGAACGGCACGCCGAGGCGCTGCGCCTCGATCCGCGCGCCGCCGTGCCCGAAGATGTGCGAGGCGTGGCCGCAATTCGGGCAGACGAAGGTCGCCATGTTCTCGATCACGCCGAGGATCGGCACCGCGACCTTCTTGAACATAGTCACGCCGCGCCGCGCGTCGATCAGCGCGAGGTCCTGCGGGGTCGAGACGATCACGGCGCCGGACAGCGGCGTCGCCTGCGCCATGGTGAGCTGCGCGTCGCCGGTGCCGGGGGGCATGTCGACGAGCAGCACGTCGAGCTCGCCCCAGAGCACGTCGCGCAGCATCTGGGTGATCGCCGACTGGACCATCGGGCCGCGCCAGATCATCGCCGTCTCCGGCTCGATCAGGAAGCCGATCGACATGACCTTGAGCCCGTAGCCGATCATCGGCTCCATGGCCTTGTTGTCGACGACGTTGGGCTTGCCCGAGAGGCCGAACAGCTTCGGCACGGACGGGCCGTAGATGTCGGCGTCGAGGAGGCCGACCTTCAGTCCCTGTGCCTGGAGCGCCAGGGCGAGGTTGCAGGCGGTGGTCGACTTGCCGACGCCGCCCTTGCCGGAGGCGACCGCCACGATGTGGCGCACGCCCGCGATCTGCGGGCCCTGGTTCGGCGGCGCGCCGGGCCGCGGCGGCGCGACCGGCGGCGGCGTCACGGGGCGGGGGGCGGCGCTGCTCTGGGCCGGGTGGCTCTGGTTCCGCTCGGAGGTGAGGCTCGCGAACACGCCCGAGACGCCCGGCATCTGCAGGACGCGCCCCTCGGCCTGCCGCCGCACCGGCTCGAACCGCTCGGCCTCGCTGGGATCGACCAGGATCGAGAACATCACCCGGTTGTTCGGATCGACCACGACCTGGGAGAGCCGTCCCGAGCCGGGCAGGGTGGTGCCGGCGGCATCGACCGTGATGCCGGCGAGCGCCTTCAGCACGTCGTCGCGGGTGATCGCCAAGATGTCCTCCAGCGGGGCAAGCAGGTATGCCAGTGCATGTAACCGAGCGGGCCGAGAACACCAGACCCCGGACCCGCAATCGGCGCCGCCGGCGGCGGCCTGCGTCCCCGGGGCCGTCCCGCCACCCATCTCAGTGCGGGCGCGCGATGAGGTTGCACTCCTCCATCGGGCCGCGCACCACGGTCCCGTCGCCGCGCCGGTAGAAGCCGTGGCGCAGGCGGCGGCAGCCGAGCGGGCCGCGCAGTCGCTTGACGCGCTCGATGTGGACGCTGCCGTAGCGCCGGTTCGAGAAGTCGTGGCCGCCGATGCGCACGCCCGGGCCGAAGCGCACCTCTGCGGCGGCCGGCAGCAGGCCGAGTCCGAACGCGACCAGCGCCGCCGCTACCCGGCCGATCCCTCGACCCTGATTCATCCGAACCTCCTCACCGCACGGGCAAGCTGAACCAACGGGAGACTGATCCGTTGTCGGGGCAGCCTTCGGCCGGGGCCCCCCTCCGGAGACCCCGCCGGGACCGAAACGACGCGTAGGAGACCACTTTCATGCATCAGGGCAACCACCGCGACCACGAGGGCGCGAAGAAGCTGTTCGAGCTCATCAAGGACGTGAAGATCGCCATGATGACCACCGTCGATTCCGACGGCACGCTCAACAGCCGCCCGATGTGGAACAACGACGCCGACGAGAACGGTGACCTGTGGTTCTTCACCAAGCTGCACTCGCCCAAGACGGCCGAGATCAGCAAGGACAACCAGATCAACCTCGCCTATTCCGATCCGTCGAGCCAGAACTACGTCTCGGTGGCCGGAAAGGCCGAGATTGTCCGCGACCAGTCGATCATCGACGCGAAGTGGAATGAGAGCCTGAAGACCTGGTTCCCGAACGGCAAGGACGATCCGGAGGTCGCGCTGATCCGCGTCCACCCGGAGAAGGGCGAGTACTGGGACAGCCCGAACAGCACGATGCTGCACCTCTACGGCTACGTGAAGGCCTCGCTCACCGGCGAGAGCCCGAAGACCGAGACCAAGAAGGTCGATCTCGCCTGAGAGTCCGGGTTCAGGGCACGGCCTTTCCGCGGGCGGTCTCCGGGAGGAGGCCGCCCGTCTTCTTGACGTCGGCGGTTCCGGCATGCGCTCTGCGCGATCGAAGCGCGGCAGAGTGCCTTACGAATGCTGGATCTGGCGAAGCGAGTCTACGACCACAGCTTCCGCATCGACCCGATCGTGCGGTCGCTGCTCGACACGGATTTCTACAAGCTCCTGATGGCGCAGACGATCCTGCGCCGACACCCCGACATCCGGACCACCTTCGGCATCACCAACCGCACGCGGCGCATCCGCATCGTCGACGAGGTCGATGCCGGTCTGCTGCGCGAGCAGCTCGACCACGCCCGGACCCTGCGCCTCAGCAAGGGCGAGATCACGTGGCTGCGCGGCAACGTCTTCCGCGGCCAGGGGCGAATCCTGGGACCCGAATTCGTGAGCTGGTTCGAGGCCTTCCAACTCCCCGAATACGAGCTCGCCGTCCATGACGGCCAGTACGAGCTGACCTTCCACGGTCCCTGGGTCGAGACCACGATGTGGGAGGTCCCGGCGCTCGCGATCCTCAACGAGTTGCGGGCGCGGGCCGTGCTGCGTGGCCTCGGCAAGCTCGACCTGCAGGTGCTCTACGCCCGCGCCATGACCCGGGTCTGGGAGAAGATCGAGCGCCTGCAGAGGCTGCCGGACCTGTCGGTGGCGGATTTCGGCACGCGCCGGCGCCACGGCTTCCTGTGGCAGGACTGGTGCGTGCAGGCGATGGCGGAAGGCCTCGGCGGCGCGTTCCTCGGCACCTCCAACTGCCTGATCGCGGCCCGGCAGGAGGTCGAGCCGGTCGGCACGAACGCTCACGAACTGCCGATGGTCTACGCGGCGCTCGCCGAGGACGACGCGGCGCTCGCCGCCGCGCCCTACGCGGTGCTGTCGGACTGGCAGGAGGATTACGGCGGCAACCTGCTGGTGATCCTGCCCGACACCTACGGCACCACCGGATTCCTGGCGAACGCCCCGGACTGGGTGAGCGACTGGACCGGCATCCGCATCGACTCGAAGGATCCGATCGAGGGCGGCGAGGAGGCGATCCGCTTCTGGCAGGCTCGCGGGCACGACCCGCGGGACAAGCTCGCGATCTTCTCCGACGGGCTCGACATCGACGAGATCGAGCGCATCCACGCCCGGTTCCACGGCCGCATGCGCATCGGCTACGGGTGGGGCACGCTGCTCACCAACGATTTCCGCGGGCTCCTGCCGGAGGGGAAGCTCGACCCGGTCTCGATCGTCTGCAAGGTCACCGAGGCCGACGGCCGGCCGACCGTGAAGCTCTCCGACAATCCCACCAAGGCGCAGGGGCCGGCCGACGAGGTCGCCCGCTACCGGCGGGTCTTCGCCGTGGGCGAGCAGGAGGCGCTGCCGGTACTGGTGTGACGGGCGCACACCACCGGCGGAGGATTCCGGCACCGCCGGCCTCGCGAGCGGAGCGACGTGATGACAGTGAGGGACCCGTCCACCGAAGCGCTCGAGCGGAACGCGTATCAGACCCGGCCGTGTGAAACACGGAGGCTGCCGACCTGGGGATGAATTCATTATCGTGCCCGGCAATCGGAGCCGCCCCGGGCGGCCCCGTCCGGGAGAACGCCATGTCGATGAATCGCCGCTCGCTCATCGGGGCCGCGGGCCTCGCTCTCACGGCTCCGGCCCTGCAGGGCGCGCAGGCGGCCGAGACCGCCAAGCCGGCCGCCAAGCCGGCCGCGAAAGCACCGCCGCCGCCCGTGACGAAGATCCTCGCGCAGTGGATCCTCGGATCCACCTACGACACCCTGCCGGAGCCCGTCCGCCGCGAGGGCGTGCGCAGCTTCCTCAACTGGGTGGGGGTGGCGATCGGCGGCTCGCACCACGAGACCGTGGACGTGGCGGTCTCGGCGCTGCAGCCCTTCTCGGGGCCGCCGCAGGCCGGGCTGTTCGGCCGGACCGAGCGGTTCGACATCATGAACGCCGCCTTCCTCAACGGCGTGTCGAGCCACATCTTCGACTTCGACGACACCCACCTGAAGACGATCATCCACCCGGCCGGCCCGGTCGCCTCGGCGATCCTGGCCTACGCGGCGATGAAGCCGGTCTCCGGCAAGGATTTCCTCGACGCGCTGGTGGTCGGGATCGAGGCCGAGTGCCGGATCGGCAACGCGGTCTACCCGAACCACTACGACGCCGGCTGGCACATCACCGGCACCTGCGGACCCTTCGGCGCCGCCGCGGCGGCCGGCAAGCTGATGGGGCTCACCGAGCAGCAGATGGTCTACGCCCTGGGGCTCGCCGCCTCGCAGCCGGTGGGCCTGCGCGAGTCGTTCGGCTCGATGAACAAGAGCTTCAACCCGGGCCGGGCCGCGTCCAACGGCCTGTTCGCCGCGATCCTGGCGGCGAAGGGCTTCACCTCGTCGGACGGGATGATCGAGGCCAAGCGCGGCTGGGCCAACACGATCTCCACCAAGCAGGACTGGTCCGAGATCACCGACGGCCTCGGCACGCGCTACGAGGCCCAGCTCAACACCTACAAGCCCTTCGCCTGCGGGATCGTCATGCACCCGACGATCGACGCCGCGATCCAGATCCGCGACGCGGACCACGTCAGGCCGGAGGACGTCCAGCGCGTCGACCTGAAGGTCCACCCGCTGGTCCTGGAGCTGACCGGCAAGACCGCGCCGAAGACCGGCCTGGAGGGCAAGTTCAGCATCTACCACGCGGCCGCGGTGGCCTTCGTGGAGGGCGCGGGCGGCGAGAAGCAGTTCAGCGACCGGGCCGTGAACGATCCGCGGGTGGTGGCCCTGCGCCAGAAGGTGGTCCCGGTGATCACCCCCGGCGTCGACCCCGCGCAGGTGGACATGACCGTGACGCTGACCGACGGGCGGACGTTCCACCGGCATATCGAGCACGCCATCGGCAGCGTCGAGAAGCCGATGTCGGACGCGCAGCTGGAGGCGAAGTTCACCGACCTCGCCGCCGGGATCCTGCCGGACGCGCAGGCCCGGAAGGTGATGCAGCTGTGCTGGTCGCTGCCCGACCTGAAGGATGCGGGCGACGTGGCGCGGGCCGGCGTCGCGGGGACCTAACCTGCGCGCGAAGCCCGCGGGATCGTTTTCGCGTCCTGTGCCGTTCCCCGTCCGCGAGGCCTCCGCCGCTCCCGGCGGCCGCCCGCGCGTGGCGTTCGGGACGTGGATCACGGTATGGGCACGAGAACCCCGGTCGGGGTCGAACCGGCAGCGCGGCCCGGAACTTCCCTGATCCCGCCGCGGCCGACCCGCGTGGCCGCCGCCGAGACGCCGCGGGCCGCCATGGCGTCGCCGGTCGTGGTCGGCGCCACCATCATCGCCGCCCTGTATTTCGGCCGCGAGATCTTCATCCCGATCGCGATCGCGCTGCTGCTGTCGTTCGTGCTGACGCCGCTGGTGAACCGCCTGCGGCGGCTGCGGCTGCCGCGGCTGGCGGCGGTGGGCGTCAGCGTGCTCCTGACCGTCGGCATCGTGGCCGCCCTGGCCACCCTGATCGGCATCCAGGCCGCCGACCTCGCGGGCGACGTCCCCCGCTACCGCGACACCATCGAGCGCAAGATCGACGGGCTGCGGAACTCCCCCGTCGGCCACGTCACGCAGTACGTCGCCAATATCGGGCGGGCGCTCCACGGCGCGAAGGAAGCCGGCAGCCCGGAGACGCAGTCGGCCGCCCAGCAATCCGCCACACCGCCCTCGACACCGCCCTCGACACCGTCACCGGGCCCCGAGCCGACCCAGGCCGCGCCGAAGCCCGTCCTCGTCGAGGTCGCCACGACCCCGCCGGGCTCCCTGGAGATGCTCTCGACCGTGCTCACGCCGGTGATGCATCCCCTGGCCACGGTCGGCATCGTCTTCGTGGTGCTGCTGTTCGTGCTGATGCAGCGCGAGGACCTGCGCGACCGCATGATCCGGCTGGCCGGATCGAGCGACCTGCACCGGACCACCGTGGCCATCGACGACGCGGCCAAGCGCCTGAGCCGCTACTTCGTGGTGCAGCTGGCCCTCAACGCCGCCTTCGGCGTGGTCATCGGCATCGGCCTCTACATCATCGGCGTGCCGAATCCGGTGCTCTGGGCGATCTTCGCGGCCCTGATGCGCTTCGTGCCGTATCTCGGGGCGGTCCTGTCGGCGATCCTGCCGATGGCGCTCGCCGCCGCGGTCGATCCCGGCTGGAACATGATGATCGCGGTGGCGATCCTGTTCATCGTCCTGGAGCCGCTGACCGGTCAGGTGTTCGAGCCGATCTTCTACGGGCAGTCCACCGGCCTCTCGCCCTTCGCGGTCCTGGTCTCCGCCCTGTTCTGGACGTGGCTCTGGGGGCCGGTCGGGCTGCTGCTCTCGACGCCGCTGACCGTCTGCCTCGTGGTGCTCGGCCGCTACGTCGAGCACCTGGAGTTCCTGGACGTGCTGTTCGGCGACCGGCCGGCGCTGACGCCCGTCCAGAACTTCTACCAGCGCATCCTGGCGGGCGATTCCGAGGAGGTGCTGGGCCATGCCGAGTTGATCCTGCAGCAGTGCTCGCTCTCCTCCTACTACGACGAGGTCGTGCTCAAGGCGCTGGAACTCGCCGCCCGCGACGCGGCCCGCGGGGTGCTGACGGCGCAGCAGAAGGGCGCGATGCGGGCCGCGCTCACCGAGCTGGTCGCCGACCTCTCCGACCGGAGCGACGCCGTCACGGGGGCGACGGGCGAGGGCGAGGAGAGCGCTTGCAGCCCGCTCCCGATGGGACCCGCCCCAGAGGCGCTGCCCGCCGCCTGGACGCGCGAGGGCGCGGTGCTGTGCGTGGCCGGGCGCGGCTTCCTGGACGAGGCCGCGGCCGCGATCCTCGCGCAGATCCTGGAGAAGCGCGGCCTCGGCGTCCGCACGGTCCCCTTCGCCGAGACGGCCTCCGTGCGGATCGGCCGGTTCGAGGCCGGGCCGGCGCGCATCGCCTGCGTGGTCTCCCTGGCGCTCGACGGCGAGCCGACCCACCTGCGCCGCCTGATCCGCCGGCTGAGGGGCCGGGTCCCCGGCGTGCCGGTCCTGCTCGGCCTGTGGCTCGCCCAGGACGGTGGGGCGAACCGCCTCGCCGGCGGGCCGGGGGGCGCCGCCGAGGCCGACGCGCAGGTGGGATCGCTGCGCGAGGCGGTCGAGGCTATCCTGGCGGCCGCGCAGGAGGACGCGGCGGCGGCTGACGCGCCGGAGGGCGGGTCGGACGGCGCCGCGGAGAGCGCCCCGGACGCCTGCGGCGAAACGGCGGGGCTGCCCGCGCCGGCCAGAGCGTGAGCCGAGGATGCGCGGGGGCGAGGGCTTGACGGGCAGGGGCGCGCGCCGGTTTCGTCGGAACGGGCCAGTTGGCCGCGCGGCCTTCGGGCGGAACAGGGGACGGAACGGATGAGCGTCGTCGAACTCGGCCGGTTCATGGACGACCTCGCGGACGCGTCCGGGAAGGCGATCCTGCCGTTCTTCCGCGCCCAGTTCGGCCTGGACGACAAGGCCCGCGGCGGGGCGCCGTTCGATCCGGTCACCGAGGCCGACCGGGCCGCCGAGGTCGTCCTCCGGGCGATGATCGGCCAGACCTTCCCGGGCCACGGCATCCTCGGCGAGGAGTTCGGCGCGGAGCGCACCGACGCCGAGTGCGTCTGGGTCCTCGACCCGATCGACGGCACCCGCGCCTTCATCGGCGGCCTGCCGACCTGGGGCACCCTGATCGGGCTGACCCGCAACGGCGTGCCGGTGCGGGGGATGATGCACCAGCCCTACCTCGCGGAGCGGTTCACCGGGGACGGGCGCAGCGCCAAGCTCCGCGCGCCGGCGGCCGAGCGGACCCTGCGCACCCGCCGCTGCGGGGATCTCGCCCAGGCCATCCTGGCCACGACGGATCCCCGCCTGTTCGCGGCCGGAGACGAGGCCGAGCGCTTCCGGGCACTGGAAGGCCAGGTGCGGATGTCCCGCTACGGCGCCGATTGCTACGCCTACTGCATGCTGGCGGCCGGCCAGATCGACCTCGTGGTCGAGGCCGGTCTGAAGCCCTACGACATCGTCGCGCTGATCCCGATCGTCGAGGGGGCCGGGGGACGGGTCACGGCCTGGGACGGCGGCTCCGCCGCCGGCGGCGGCCGCGTGATCGCGGCCGGCGACCCGCGGCTGCACGAGGCCGCGCTCAAGGTTCTGAACCCGTGACGCGCGGCCGTCTCCAGTCCGTCCGCCGCGAAGGTTCGTCCGCGTGCTGCTGAACGCGCTGATCCTGGTCACGGCCCTGGTGCCGCACGCCGAGGCCGGCGCGGACGCCCTCGCGCGCGCCCTGCCGCTTCCGGCGGCGGCCACCGCCCCGGCGGACGGACGGCCCCCGCGCTTCGATCCCGCGACCCGCTCCGTGTCCAACTGGCACGCCCAGACCGGCGCGCAGCTGACGCCGCGGGCGCTGGCGGTCACGGCCTCGCTGGCCGACGACCCGCCCTACGTCGCCCGCTGCGTGCGGCTCAACAACGGCTGGTGCATCAAGTCCGCCCGCTGGCCCGGTGAGATCGGCGCCGACGGGGAGGGCCACACCGCCTTCGCCACCCTCGACGACGGCGCCGACGCCGCCGCGAGCCTGCTGCGGCGCTACTACCGGGATTACGGCCGCCGCACGGCGCTGGCCATCGTGCGCCGCTGGGCGCCGGCCGAGTGCCGCGTCGGCGCCGCGCCCGCGCGGCCGGGCCGGGCGGTGGCGACGCCCGCCGTCTCGGCGGCCCTCGCGCCCCGGGGGCTCGGGCGGACCCTGCGCGCCCGCTACCTCGCCGCGCACCGCCCCGGCGGCGCGCCGCGCGGCCGGGCAGCCCTGCGGGTGCAGCCCTGGTCGCCGCTCGCCCGGATGGCCGGCCGCCCGAGCAGGCGCCCGGCCGCCATACCGCGGGTGGCGATGCTGCAGCCGGTTCCCGACATCGCCGCCGGGATCTCCGCCTCCAGCGGCCGCCCGGCCGGGAGCGTCGCCGACCCGTCCGCACTCCTCGACCGGAAGCCGGGCCGCGTCCCGAGCGCCGAGCGGATGGTGGCCGAATCCGCGCTTCTGCCCGCGATCGCGGCCGGCCTGCCGGTGCTCGACCTGCGCCTGCCGGCCCCGCTCTGCACCGGCGACGAGGTCCGGATCCAGGCCTACGCCAACCGGATCAGCGCCAGCGTCGGCCTGAAGCCCGGCGACGACCTCGACCTGTTCGGGCCGGACGGCGCGCCGCGCGCCAACTTGGCGCCCGTGATGCTGGCGATGTCGGCGGTGGAACTCGGCACGCTGCGGGCCGGCCCGGACCTCGTGGCCGGGGCGATCGCCCGGCTGAGGCCGCTCACGCCGGCCGCCAGCACCGCGCCGCCCTAGGGGAGCCTTCCCGAGCGGCAAGCCTTGCGGTTCGGCCCCGGCCGCGCCACCTCTGCCCGGCCCGTTCCCCTCACCCCGAGCCCGCCCGTGCCCCTGATCGACCTTGCCGCGCGTGCCGGCTCGGCCGTCAAAGCCTTCGCCGAAGCCTCGCACGACCTGCTGGTCCAGCCGACGCTGCGACTGGGCGTGACCGGGCTCGCGCGGTCGGGCAAGACCGTGTTCACCACGGCGCTGATCCACCACCTCGTGGAGACGCACGCGCTGCCGGCCTTCGCGCCCGCGCAGGAGGGCCGCCTGCGCCGGGCCAAGCTGGTGCCCCAGCCCGACGACGACGTGCCGCGCTTCCCGTTCGAGGAGCATTTCGCGACCCTCACCGAGGCGCGGCGGTGGCCGCGCTCCACCGACCGGATCAGCCAGTTCCGCCTGGAGATCGCCTACGAGCGCGCCGCCGGCTGGCGCTCCGGCCCCGCGACCCTGATGCTCGACGTGGTCGACTACCCGGGCGAGTGGCTCCTCGACCTCGCGCTGATCGAGACCAGCTACACCGCGTGGTCCCGGGCCACGATCGGCGGCACGCGCCGACCCGGCCGCGCCGCCGTGGCGGCGCCCTGGCTCGAGGCGCTCAAGGGCTTCGACCCGAACGGCCCCCTCGACGAGGTCGCGGCCGAGCGGGCGAGCGACGCCTTCAAGACCTACCTCGCGGGCCTGCGCGCCGGCCCGGAAGCCGTGGCGACGACGCCCCCGGGCCGGTTCCTGATGCCGGGCGACCTCGCGGGCTCGCCGGCGCTCACCTTCGCGCCCCTCGACCGGCTCACCGAGACGATCGCCCCCGACAGCCTCGCCGGGCTGATGGAGCGGCGCTTCGAGGCCTACAAGGCCAAGGTCGTGACGCCGTTCTTCCGCGACCATTTCCAGCGAGTCGACCGGCAGATCGTGCTGGTGGACGTCCTGTCGGCGGTCGATGCCGGCCCGACCGCCCTGGCGGAGCTGGAGGAGGCGCTGGACGCGGTGCTGCTCAGCCTCAACATCGGCCGCAACACGGTGCTGTCGCGGCTGTTCGCCCCCCGGGCCGACCGGGTCCTGTTCGCCGCCACCAAGGCCGACCACCTCCACCAGACGAGCCACGACCGGCTCGACGCGCTGCTGCGGCTGCTCGTGTCGCGGGCCATGCGGCGGACCGAGGCCGCGGGCGCCCGGGTCGGCACCGTGGCGCTGGCCTCCGTGCGCGCCACCCGCGAGACCACCGTCCACGACGGGTCGGAGACGCTGCGGGCGGTGGCCGGCACCCCGGAGGCCGGCGAGGTGGTGGGCGACGAGGTCTTCGACGGCGACAGCGAGGCCGCGATTTTCCCGGGCGAGCTGCCCGCCCGTGCCGAGGCGGTGCTGGAGGGTGCGGTCGAGCCGGGCTCGCTGCGCTTCCCGCGCTTCCGGCCGCCGCTGGTGCGGCCCGACGGGTTCGGCCGCCCCGGGCACCTGCCGCAGATCCGGCTCGACCGGGCGATGCAGTTCCTGATCGGCGACCGGCTGGCGTGACGATGTGTGCGATGCGGAGCCCGCGACCATGACCTCCGGCCAGAAACCCCGCGCCTTCCGGATCAATCCCGAGCCGGCCGCCGCGCCGAGCGTGACCACGACGCCGCTCGGCCCCCGGCCGCCGCAGGCCCGGATCGTGGAGGAGCCTTTCGAGATCGTCGACGCCGCGGACGGCGTCGCCGTGCCGGTGGCGCCGCGGCGGCGCTCGCCCTGGGGCGCCCTGTTCCTCTCGGCGGTGGGCGGCCTCGTCTCCCTGGGCGTCGGCCTGTCGGTCGAGCGGATGATCAGCGACCTGTTCCAGGCCGCCCCCTGGCTCGGCTGGGTGGCCCTGGCGCTGCTCAGCCTCGCGGCGCTCGCGCTGCTGGCGATCGTGGTGCGGGAACTCGCCGGCCTGCGGCGGGAGCGCAAGATCGAGCGGCTGCGCCAGTCGGCGCTGGACGCCCTCGCGACCCGCGACCACACCGGCGCGCAGGCGGTGGTCCAGGCGCTCTCGACCTTCTACGCGGACCGCGACGCCCTGGCGGCGGGCCGCGCCCGGATCGACGCGGCCGCCGACGCGATCCTCGACGTCGACGACCGGATCGGCCTCGCCGAGCACGAGCTGCTGGCCGGGCTCGACAGGCAGGCGCGCAACGCCATCGCGACAACGGCCAAGCAGGTCTCGGCGGTGACGGCGCTCAGCCCGCGGGCGATCGTGGACGTGGCCTTCGTGGTGTTCGCGGCGGTGCGGCTGCTGCGCCGGATCGCCGCGATCTACGGCGGCCGACCGGGCTTCCTGGGCTTCCTGCGGCTGGGGCGCGCGGCGCTCGCGCATCTCACGGTCACCGGCGGGATGGCGGTGGGCGAGAGCGTGATGCAGCAGGTGCTGGGTCTCGGGATCGCCGCCCGGGTCTCCGCCAAGCTGGGGGAGGGCGTGCTCAACGGGCTGATGACCGCCCGGTTCGGGCTCGCGGCGCTGAACGTCTGCCGGCCGCTGCCGTTCGTGCGGGAGGCCCCGCCGCGGCTCGCCGACGTCGCCGGCGAGCTGCTGCGCTCGGCCGAGGCCGAGCCGAAATAGTGGCGGGCTACTTGGCGCCCGCGGCGGCGCGGCGGTTGGCGATGCGCGAGAACATGTTGCCGGTGTAGTCGGCGGTCTTCGGCTTCTCGGGCTCGCCGAGCTTGGCCTCGAAGGCCTCGATCCGCTTGAGCAGCGTCACGTCGTTGAACAGCGAGCTGTTGAAGTTGCTCTGGGCCCGGGGGCCGAGGGCGGTCTGCACCGCTTCGAGTCGTTCCAGAAGCTCTTTGCGCGTCACGGTGCTCTCCAGGGGCGGCTTCGGGACGAAGGACCGCCCGTGCCGCCACTGAAGAGGGCGGTGGTAAACAGCGCGTTAATGCGGCCCCACCGGTTCACCCCGGCCGCGGGGACACCGACCGTCCTCACGCGCGCGGCGGCGCTCGCAGGCTCACAGCCCCTTCAGGAACCCGGCGAGCCGCATCAGCCCCTCGGGCCAGGGCCCGTGCCCGCTCGCCACGTTGAGGTGGCCGGACTCGCCCGCGTCGACCGTGAGCGCGCCCCAGGCATGGGCGAAGTCGTCCGCCCGCTCGTAGCGGCAGTACGGGTCGGTGCGGCTGGCGACCAGCAGGGACGGGAAGGGCAGGGGCTCGCGCGGCACCGGCGCGAAGGTCCGGACCGAGTCGGGCAGGTCCGGCGCCTCCTCGACATCCGGGAGCGCCACCAGGAGGGCGCCGCGCACCACCCCCGCGGGGAAAAGCGGGACCGCCTCGACGCAGGCCACCACGCCGAGGCTGTGGGCGATCAGGATGACCGGGCGCGTCGCCGCCGCGACCGCCTCGGCGATGCGCCCGCACCACGCCTCCGGGGTCGGGGCGTGCCACTGGTCCTGCTCGACCACGCGCGCGGTGGCGAGGCGGCCCGCCCAGCGGGCCTGCCAATGGTCTTCCTCGGAGCCCCCGAGCCCCGGGACGATGAGGATGTCGCAATCGGCGGTCTTCATACCGGGATGCCTAGTGCGGACCGGCGGACGCGTCGAGACCGTCCCGTCACTCGGCCGCGATCGGCGCGGCCGCCTCGAGCGCCAGGATGTGACGGGCGATCTGCACGGAGGCGCAGTTCTTCGCCTTGGCCTCGATCTCGAAATCCGCCCAGGCGAGGTGCCGGGCGACGAGGTCGTTCACCGCCCGGTTCCACATCATGTCGGAATGGGCCGCAAGATCCCGGACCGCGTGGCCGGCCGCGCGCAGGGCCGGGAAGTCGGGCAGGGAGTCCGGATCGCAGGCGGCGGAGACCGCCTCGCGCGACACGCTGATGTGGGCCACGGGCCGGACGCCGCGCCAGGACTCCGTCACCCGGGCGATCCGGGGATCGTCCGGCTCGAGATATTCGCCGCCGCTCTCGACCCAGTGGTGGTGCAGGTCGAGCACGACCGGCACGGTGTCGGCGAGCCGCAGCACCGCGTCGAGGCCGAAGACGTTCTCGTCGTTCTCCACCGTCACGAGGTCGCGCGCCACCCGGCTCGCCCGGGGCAGGGTCTCGCGGAAGCCCTCGACCCCGGGATCGCCCGCGCCGACATGGATGTTGATGTGGGCGCCGTGCGGGTGCCAGCCGCCGCCGTAGCCCATCCGGTCGAAGATCTCGGCGTGGTAGTCGAGCTCGGACAGGCCGTTGGCGATCGCCGCCGGGTTGCGGCTCGCCAGCAGGCAGAACGGTCCCGGGTGGAAGCTCAGGCGCACCCCGAGCCGGCGGGCCAGCGCCCCGGCCTCGGCGAGGCCGCGCTCGACGAGCGCCGCCATCTCGGGCTCGGCGTAAAGCGCCTGCGCGATCGGGTGGGTGTAGCCCGGCAGGACGTTGCTCGCCATGCGCAGGAGGCGCTCCAGCGGCGGCCGGGCCCCGACCCAGTCGATCTGGCGGGCGAGGGCGTCGAGGTTGTGGGCGACGAGGCCGGCGAGCTTCGCCCGCCGGGCGGCGGGCTCCAGCTTGGTGAGATAGGCCATCGTCACGCTGGTGAGGTTCATGTGCAGCGTGGCCTCGCGCTCCGCCTTGAGGGTGGCGTGTGTGCCGGGAGGCTCGTCCAGGACGAACTTGCAGCAGAATCCGAGACGGGGCTGATCGCGCATGACGAGCACAACGCGCGAAGGGCTGCGGCGTCCCCGTGCGACGCGCGGAACGGCCGCGGCACGACGACGTTGGGAGTCCCGAGCGCGGCAGTTCCGCGCACTGGCTCCGACCCATGCCCCCGTCACCGACGCGTTCGACCGCCTCCTCCGAGACCGGCTCGATCCTCTGGATCCTGATGCTCGGCTCGGCGCTGGTCGCCCTCGCGGCGGCGCCGGCGCGGCGCGGCGTGCCCGCGGTTCTTCCCGCCGACGAGCCGCCGGCCGACCGCGACCCGCCCTGCGACGACGCGGGCCTGCGGAAGGGCGTGGCCGCGGGCGCGCGCTCGATCTCCGGGCGCGCCGCGCAGCTCACCGCCGCGACCCAGCCCGAGCGCGGTCGCGCCGCCGACAGCCCCGCCGAGATGACGCGGTCCGGCTGGAAGGACATCGCCGTCCGGGTCTACCTGGAATTCAACAAGGACCGGGTCCTGGCGGTCGCCGCCGGCGTGACCTTCTACACGCTGCTGTCGCTGTTCCCCGCCATCGCCGCGCTGGTCTCCTGCTACGGCCTGTTCGCCGACGTGACCGTCATCAACGATCACCTCGCCCAGCTGCACGCGGTCCTGCCGTCCGGCGCGGTCGAACTCATCGGCGACCAGGTCAAGCGCATCGCCGCCAAGGGCAGCGGCTCCCTCAGCATCACGTTCTTCTCCAGCCTGCTCCTGTCGATCTGGAGCGCCAACGCGGCCATGAAGGCGATGTTCGACGCGCTGAACGTCGTCTACGAGGAGGAGGAGAAGCGGAACTTCTTCTGGCTCAACCTCCGGTCGCTCACCTTCACGGTCGGCGCCCTGCTGTTCATCATCGTCGCGCTCAACGTGATCGTGGTCGTGCCGGTGGTGCTGAACTTCCTGGGGCTCGGCTCGACCGCTTGGCTGCTCGCGGCCCTGCGCTGGCCGGCGATCCTGATCGTCCTCCTCGGCGGCCTGTCGGTGCTCTACCGGTTCGGGCCGAGCCGGGAACATGCCCGCTGGCGCTGGGTCGGGGTCGGCAGCGTCGTCGCGGGCCTGCTCTGGCTCGCCGCCTCGCTCCTGTTTTCCTGGTACGTCGCCAATTTCGGCACCTACAATGAGACCTACGGCTCGCTGGGGGCCGTGATCGGCTTCATGACGTGGATCTGGATCTCGTCGACGATCGTGCTGCTCGGGGGCGAGATCAACGCCGAGCTGGAGCACCAGACCGCCCGCGACACCACAACGGGCGCGCCGCTGCCGATGGGCGCGCGCCAGGCGCGGATGGCCGACACCGTCGGCGCCGCCGCCTGAACGCGGCGTCTTCGGTCCCCGGGACGCCTGCGGCATCCTCCGGGACTGCCGGAGACGGCGCGCGTTCCCTATATAGCGTGGCGAAAAGGGAGATCGCCATGGCCGACACGCCGACCACCAGCCCGGAGACCCGCAGCGACGCCGAGTGGCGCTCGGCGCTGACGCCGGAGCAGTACCGGGTCCTGCGCGAGCACGGCACCGAGCGGGCCGGAACGAGCTGCCTGCTCGCCGAGAAGCGGGCCGGGACCTTCACCTGCGCCGGCTGCGGGCAGCCGCTGTTCGAGCAGGGCACCAAGTTCGAGTCCGGGACCGGCTGGCCGAGCTTCTTCGAGCCGATCGACGGCGCCGTCGGGACGACGGTGGACCGCAGCCACTGGATGGTCCGCACCGAGGTGCACTGCGCCCGCTGCCAGGGCCACCTCGGCCACGTCTTCGACGACGGCCCGGCGCCGACCGGCCTGCGCTACTGCATGAACGGCGCGGCGATGAATTTCGAGCCGGCTGAATGAGTCGCGCGTCCCGCTAACCTGGGTTCGGAAACCGGGCGCGAAAGCCGGGATATCGGGGACAGGCAGCGCCGTGGCCGGATCCTCGACCCGATCCGGTCTTGATTTCGTCGCGTTTTTGCTTAGCGCTCTATAGTCTCAGGTTGTCGCTGTCCGGTGATTGGCGACGGAAGCGGTCAGGCTCTGACGAATACGGCGTGGCAGTCAGCTTATACGCCGTGCGGGTCGGCTCCACGTGCCCCCTTCCGTGCGGCCCGGCGGCGCTGAGGGCTGTCCGCCGGATCGGCGCACCGCCGACCAAGCGGGAGGGGTTTTGAGTTCATGAGCACCGTTCGCCGATTTCTGGTCGCACCGTCCCTGGTCCGCCTGATCCGCAAGGAGCGGGGCGGCGCCCGGATCACCGAGGGTCACTTCGCGCCCCAGGGCGGCCGCGCCTCGTACGTGCGCGTCGACGGCCAGGTCTGCCAGCTGGTCCTGGTGAACAAGGGGCCGGACGGCATCCCGGTCGAGGAGCGCACCGACGTCCCGCGTGCCCACGGCGACGCCCTGCTGGACGTCTGCCCCGGCAAGGCCGCCTACGACCGCACCACCCTGAATGCCGGCGGGCGCGAGATCGCCATCGACCGCTACGTCACCCCCGGCAGCCTGGACCTGATCAGCGTCGCCTTCGACAATGACGGCGAGGCCGCCGGCTTCCATGCCCCGAGCTGGTTCGGCCGCGAGGTCAGCAACGAGCCGGCCTTCGAGCGGGCGGCGCTGGCCATCCAGGGCGTGCCGGCTGCCGAGGAGGTGGCGCTGAGCAACGCCGCGCTGGACGCGGTGCTGGACCTGATCGAGCCCCGGTTCGGCTTCGGCCGCTACGGCAGCAGCAGCCGGACCACCGAGTCCGACGAGGGCGCGATGGGCGCCATGCGCCGGGCCGCGGCCCCGGCGGCTCCGGCCGCCGCAGCGCCGGTCGTCGCGGCCCCGCCGCCGGCTCCGGAGCCCGCCGCCTCCGCCCCGCGCCCGCCCGAGCCGGCCCCGGAGCATCACCCCGAGCCCGAGCCGCAGCCGGAGCCCGCGCCGGAAGCGGCCGCGCACGCCGCGCCGGCCGCCGAGACGCCCGCCCCGCAGGGCGGCACCGGCGACGCCCTGCACGGGGATGCCCGCATCGACGACGTCATCGAGAGCCTGTCGCAGGCGCTCGGCGCGGCGATCCACCAGCAGCCCGATCCCGCCGCCGAGAACAAGGACGGGAAGAGCGATGATCCCGCCTCGATGTTCGAGCGCTGGACCGTCCGCCCCCGCCGGACCCAGCAGCAGACCTGACGCGCGGCGCGCCCCGCGGCGCAACGACGCGAGACACGGCCGGGCCGCAGCGCAGACCGCGCTGCGGCCCGTCTGCTTTCGCGGGTCCGCGGCTCTGCCGGACGCGCGAAGTCTTCGCCCGGGACTGACAGGTTTTTGTCACGGATGGTTCCGGGCCGATAAGCGTGCAGCCGTTGAGGCGCCGGGTGATAATCGCTAGCGTGCCGGCAAATCGGGAGGGTGCGCGGTCGTCGCACGGGATGGACATGGCACAGGCAATCCAGGCGACGGCTCCCGCCGCAGCGCCCCGCGAGCCCTGGTACAAGGTGCTCTACATCCAGGTGCTGATCGCCATCGCGCTCGGCGTGCTGCTCGGCTGGTACGACCCGGCCACCGGCAAGTCGATGAAGTGGCTCGGCGACGCCTTCATCGGCCTGATCAAGATGATGATCGCGCCGATCATCTTCTGCACGATCGTCCACGGCATCGCGTCGATCGGCGACCTGAAGAAGGTCGGCCGCGTCGGCCTGAAGGCGCTGGTCTACTTCGAGGTCGTGTCCACCATCGCGCTGCTGATCGGCGTCATCGTCGGTGAGGTGATCCGGCCCGGCGCCGGCTTCAACGCCGACCCGTCGAAGCTCGATGCCAGCAAGGTCGCGACCTACGCCAGCAAGGCGGCGGCCGATTCCACGGTCGCCCACATCCTGGCGATCATCCCGAAGAGCTTCCTCGACCCCTTCGCCACCGGCGACCTGCTGCAGGTGCTGCTGATCTCGATCCTCACCGGCGTCGTGGTGACGAATCTCGGCGATCGGGCGGCCTCGGTGAACCACGCGATCGACACGGCCGGCCAGATCTTCTTCCGGATCATCGGCATCGTCGTGAAGCTCGCCCCCGTCGGCGCCTTCGGCGCCATGGCGTTCACGATCGGCGAGTACGGGATCCAGAAGGTCTACGACCTCGCGTGGCTCGTCGGCACCTTCTACATCACGGCGCTGCTGTTCGTGCTCGTGGTGCTCGGGGCGATCGCCCGGGTGGCGGGCTTCTCGATCCTGCGCTTCCTCGCCTACATTAAGGACGAGTTGCTGATCGTGGTCGGCACGTCGTCCTCCGAGACGGTGCTGCCGCAGCTCATGACCAAGATGCGCCGCCTCGGCGCCTCGGACTCGGTCGTGGGCCTCGTGGTGCCGACCGGCTACTCGTTCAACCTCGACGGCACCAACATCTACATGACGCTGGCGACGCTGTTCCTCGCGCAGGCCGTGGGCGTGGACCTGTCGATCAGCCAGTACGCGACCATCATCCTGGTGGCGATGCTGACCTCGAAGGGCGCCTCGGGCGTCACCGGCGCGGGCTTCATCACCCTGGCGGCGACGCTCTCGGCGATCCCCAACAGCCCGGTCCCGGTCGCCGCCATGACCCTGGTCCTCGGCATCGACAAGTTCATGTCCGAGTGCCGCGCGCTCACCAACCTCGTGGGCAACGGCGTCGCCTGCGTGGTGGTCAGCCGCTGGGAGGGCGAGCTCGACGTCGCCAAGCTCAACGAGGTGATGGCCCACCCGGTCGCCATCGGCACCCACATCGCCGACGAGGCGCCGCAGCCGATGGGCACCGACAGCAAGGTCGCCGCCGCCGAGTGATGGGATCGCCCGCGGCGGAGAACACAGGTCGCCCGCGCCTCGGCATCGATCTCGGCGGCACCAAGATCGCCGGGATCGTGCTCAGCCGGGACGGGACGACCCTGGCCGAGGCGCGGATGCCCGCCCCGCGCGGCGCCTACCGGGCCACCGTCGAGGCCGTGGCCGACCTCGTCCTGCGTCTCGAGGCCGAGGCCGGCGCGCCCTGCAGCGTCGGCATCGGCATGCCGGGGAGCCTGTCCCCGGCGACGGGCCTCGTGCGCAACGCCAACTCGCACTGGCTCAACGGACACCCGTTCGCGGCCGATCTCGGCGCGCGCCTGGAGCGCCCGCTGCGGATCGAGAACGACGCCAATTGCCTGGCGGTGTCGGAGGCGATCGACGGCGCCGGGGCCGGGGCCAGCGTGGTCTGGGCGGTGATCCTGGGGACCGGCGTCGGGTCCGGCATCGCCCTCGACGGTCGGGTGCTCACGGGCCGCAACGGCATCGCGGGTGAGTGGGGCCACGGCCCGCTGCCGGCGCCCCGCGACGACGAGCGGCCGGGCGCCGCCTGCTACTGCGGTCGCCGGGGCTGCGTCGAGACCTGGCTGTCCGGTCCCGGCCTGGCGGCGGACCACGCGCGGCGGCACGGCGGCAGCCTCGCCGCCGAGGCGATCGTCACCGCGGCCCGGGCCGGAAGCCCGGCGGCACGGGAGACGCTCGCCGTCCATCTCGAGCGGCTCGGGCGTGCGGCCGCCCAGGTGGTGAACCTCCTCGACCCGGACGTGATCGTGATCGGCGGCGGCCTGTCGCGCATCCCGGAGCTGATCGCGGGCCTGCCGGCGGCGATCGCCCCCCACGTCTTCTCCGATGCCTTCGACACGCCCGTGCGGGCGAGCCTGCACGGCGACGCCTCGGGCGTGCGCGGGGCGGCGTGGCTGTGGGAGGCGGAGGCCGGCTGACAGCGGCCCAAGGCTTGCCCGACGCTTGCCCGAGACTTGCCCGACGCTTGCCCGAGCCCGATGGAACTGCCGAGCTCACGGAGACGTCGCTTGCGGGTCCGGAGGGGGCAGGGCAGGACGGCGGCACCGCATCGCCGAAGTCCCGATGATCGTCCGCACCCGGCCCAGCCTGCTGACCCTGCTGTTCACCCTGCGCGGCTCGATCCTGCCGCGGGTGGCGCCCAAGCTCGCCGGGATCATCGCAGTCTCGTGCGCGGTGGTGTGGGCGGAGTCGCGCTGGCCCGCGCTGTTCCCGATCAGCGCCGGTGTGACGCCGTTCACCGTGGTCGGGCTCGCCCTCTCGATCTTCCTGAGCTTCCGCAACAACGCCTGCTACGAGCGCTGGTGGGAGGCCCGGAAGCACTGGGGCAACCTGATCGGCGAGGTGCGCAACCTCGCTCGCTCCCTCCCGGCCCTGCTGCCCGAGCGGGAGGCCGCGCTCCAGCTCCGGCGCCTGTCGGCCTTCGCGCACGGCCTCCACGCCCGCCTGCGCGACCTGGACGAGGCCGCCGCCGTCGACCGGACCAGCCCGGGTTCGGACCTGTCCGGTCCGAACCCCACCGACTCGGTCCTGGCCGCCATCACCCGCGACCTCGCCGCGCTGACGCGCGCGGGCCGGCTCAGCGACATCCAGTTCGGCATCCTCGAGGCCCGGATCGAGGCGCTGTCGGGCGTGCACACCGCCTGCGAGCGGCTCGCCAACACGCCGCTGCCCTTCGCCTACACGCTGCTCGTGTACCGGACCGCGTGGCTCTACTGCCTGCTCCTGCCGGTGGGCCTCACCGGCTCGCTCGGCTGGGCGACCCCGATCGTGGTCGCGCTCGTGGCCTACACGTTCTTCGGCCTCGACGCCCTCGGCGACGAGCTGGAGGAACCGTTCGGCACCGAGCCCAACGACCTGCCCCTCGACGCCATGGTCCGCGCCGTGGACCGCATCGTCCACCACGCCCTCGGCGAGCCGATGCCCCAGGCGCTGGCGCCGGACGGGTACTGGCTGCGCTAGCGCCTACCCGTTCCAGGCGCGCAGCACGGGCTCGGTCCGGTCGTGCTCGTAGCCGAGGACCGAGACGCTCGCCGTGCCGAGGACGAGGAGCGCGCCGCCCCGCGGCTCCAGGCCGATCCAGCGCGCGGCGAGCACGCGCAGGACATGCGCGCTGGAGAACACGATCAGGTCGGCGTCGCGGGCGCGGGCCCGGGCGATGACCCGGTCCGCCCGGACACCGACGTCCGCCGCCGTCTCGCCGCCGGGGCAGCCGTCGCGGAACAGGCGCCAGTCCGGCCGCTCGGCCAGGATCGCCTTGGTGGTCCGGCCCTCGTAGGCGCCGTAATCCCACTCCGCGAGATCCGGGTCGATCATGCGGCGGTCGCCGAAACCCGCCAGCGCGCAGGTCGTGGCCGCCCGGCTCGACGGGCTCGACCAGACCTCCGCGTAGGCGCGGGCCGCCAGGCGCGGGGCGAGGGCGCGCGCCGCCTCCTCGCCCTCCGGCGTCAGGGGGATGTCGCTGCGCCCGGTATGCTGACCGGACAGGCTCCAGGCGGTCTCGCCGTGGCGGACCAGCGTGATCTGCGGGAACGGGCTCTCGGCCATGCGCGCCTCCCGGGCGCGCGGTCCGCGGCCCTGCCATCGATCCTGCCGTCAACGCGGCCGCCGCGCTACCGTCTCATCGGCTCGGCACGATCGCCTCAGGCCGGTTCAAGATCGCGCTTGCGTCCGCGTCGAAACGGACATAAACATATCTTTATGTCTATCGAACGCAGGCAAGAGGCGGGGTCGATCCCCTTTCCGGAAGCCCTGGGCGTCCTGCGTGCGGCCGCGGAGGAGACGCGCCTGCGCATCCTGGCGCTCCTCGTCGAGGGTGAGCTGTCGGTCTCCGACCTCACCGACATCCTCGGCCAGTCCCAGCCGCGGATCTCCCGCCACCTGAAGCTCCTGGTGGAGGCAGGGCTGGTCGAGCGCCACCGCGAGGGGGCCTGGGCGTTCTTCCGGCTGTCCGACGCCCGCGCCGGCCTGGCGGACCCGCTGCTGTCCGGGCTCGACCGGACCGCGCCGCCGCTCTCGGAGGACCGCGCGCGGCTCGACGCCGTCCGGGCGCAGCGGGCCGAGGCGGCCACGACCTTCTTCGCCCGGCTGGCTCCCAAATGGGACGAGCTGCGCTCCCTGCACGTGCCCGAGGCGATCGTGGAGGCCGCGGTGCTCGACGCCCTGGGCGACCGCCCGATCGGCAGCCTGATCGATCTCGGGACCGGCACCGGCCGGATGCTCGGCCTCCTGGCGCCCCGGGCCGGCCGGGCCACCGGCCTCGATTCGAGCCACGCCATGCTGTCCGTCGCCCGGGCCAACCTGGAGCGCCAGGGCCTCGCGCGGGTCGATCTGCGGCAGGGCGACATTCACGCGCCGCCCTTCGCGCGGGCGAGTTTCGACCTCGTCGTAGTCCATCAGGTGCTGCATTATCTCGACGACCCGGCCCGGGCGCTCCGCGGCGCCGCGCGGCTCGTGGCGCCGGGCGGCCGCCTGCTGGTGGTGGATTTCGCGCCGCACGATCTGGAGTTCCTGCGCACCGGACAGGCCCACCGGCGCCTCGGCTTCTCGGCCGACCAGGTCTCCGGCTGGCTCGCCGAGGCCGGCCTCGCCACGGTCGCCACCTGCGATCTGGCGCCGCGCGAGTCCGGCCAGCTCACCGTCACCCTCTGGCTGGCCCAGGACGGGCTGGCCCAAGACGGGCTGACCGACACAGAACAGCCTCAGCGCGCCGTCGCCTGAGACACCGAACTCCGCAGACTTCGTCTGAACCGACCGACATAGAGGACGAGACCCCGATGCGCCGCTCCACCCACCGCGCCAGCCGCGACGGCTACCACCCGATCCGCGTCTCGATCGAGTTCTTCCCGCCGAAGACCGAGGAGATGGAGAAGATCCTCTGGGCCTCGATCGAGCGCCTTGCCCCGCTGCAGCCGAGCTTCGTCTCGGTGACCTACGGGGCCGGCGGCTCGACCCGCGAGCGCACCCACAACACGGTGGCCCGGATGGTCCGCGAGACCAGCCTCAAGCCCGCCGCCCACCTCACCTGCGTCGACGCCTCCCGCGAGGAGATCGACGCGGTGGTCCAGTCCTACTGGGATGCAGGCGTGCGCCACATCGTGGCGTTGCGCGGCGACCCGGCCGAGGGCGTCGGCCACGCCTACCGGCCGCATCCGGAGGGCTACGCCTCGACCGCCGAGCTGGTCGAGGGGATCAAGCGGATCGGCGACTTCAAGGTCTCGGTCTCGGCCTATCCCGAGAAGCACCCGGAGGCGGCCTCGCTCGATGCCGATATCGACGCCCTGAAGGCCAAGGTCGATGCCGGGGCCGATCAGGCGATCACCCAGTTCTTCTTCGAGAACGAGATCTACCTGCGCTACCTAGAGAAGGTCCGGGCGGCCGGGATCACGATCCCGATCATCCCGGGCATCCTGCCGGTGCAGAACTTCAAGCAGGCGGCGAACTTCGCCCGCCGCACCGGCGCCTCGGTGCCCTACTGGCTGGCGGCCCGGTTCGAAGGGCTCGACGACGACAAGGAGACCCGCCGCCTCGTCGCCGCCGCGGTGGCGGCCGAGCAGGTGCTCGACTTGGTGGACGAGGGGGTCAATGACTTCCACTTCTACTCGATGAACCGCTCGGATCTGGTCTACGCGATCTGCCACCTGCTCGGCCTGCGCGCCCAGGCGCCGAAGCTGGCGGCCGCGAAGGCGGCGGCTTAGATTTCAGTGGCGCCCGGTTCGGGCGTGACTGGGGGTGACTGCTATGGCTGAGCCGCAGGATATGATCGTTCCGCTCCTCAGGGAGCTGAGGACCGAAATTCGGGATCTGAGACAGGACAACACGCGCGAATTTGCAGTCGTCAATCAGCGTCTGGAGCATATCGAAGGGCGCTTGGCAAACATGCGCGAGGCGATCAACGGCGAATCGGTCCTGGGCCGCTACGCCGCCGCAGAAGTCGAGGAGCGGCTCGAAGCGATCGAGAAGCGCCTCACCGCCCTGGAGAAGGCAGGCTGACCGCAGCCGGTCCGAAATACCCGCATATCCCACCCTCCACCTCATCCTGAGGTGCCGCGCGAGCGGCCTCGAAGGGGGGCTCCAGGGAACACCGAAATATCTGGAGGCCTCCTGCGAGGCCTCCGCTTCGCTCCGGCACCTCAGGATGAGGTGGCTGATGGGATCACCCGAATGACCGCTTTTGCCCCCGTTGACGGCACCGAGATCGCCAAGGCTCTGCGCCAGCGCGCGGCCGAAAAGATCCTCGTCCTCGACGGGGCGATGGGCACCGTGATCCAGCGGCTGAAGTTCTCGGAAGAGGATTTTCGCGGCGACCGGTTCAAGGATCACGGCCACGACCAGAAGGGCAACAACGACCTCCTGATCCTGACCCAGCCCGACGCGATCCGGCAGATCCACCTCGACTACTTCCTGGCCGGCGCCGACGTCTGCGAGACCAACACCTTCTCGGGCACCACCATCGCACAGGCCGATTACGGCATGGAGTCGATCATCCACGAGCTGAACGCCGAGGGGGCGCGGCTCGCCCGGGAGGCCGCCAAGCTCGCCGAGGAGAAGGACGGCCGCCGCCGCTTCGTGGCCGGCGCCATCGGCCCGACGAACCGGACTTTGTCGATCTCGCCCGACGTGAACAACCCGGGCTTTCGGGCCGTGACCTTCGATCAGGTCAAGCAGGCCTATGTCGAGCAGGTCCGCGGCCTGATCGACGGCGGCGCCGAGCTGATCCTGATCGAGACGATCTTCGACACGCTGAACGCCAAGGCCGCGGTGGCGGCGGCGTGGCAGGTCTTCGACGAGACCGGCATCCGCCTGCCGATCCAGATCTCCGGCACGATCACGGATCTCTCGGGCCGCACCCTGTCGGGCCAGACGCCGGCGGCCTTCTGGCACTCCCTGCGCCATTCCGAGCCGCTGACCTTCGGCCTCAACTGCGCGCTCGGCGCCCGGGAGATGCGCGGCCACATCGCCGAGCTGTCGCGGATCTGCGACACGCTGGTCTGCGCCTACCCGAATGCCGGCCTGCCGAACGAGTTCGGCCTCTACGACGAGAGCCCGGAGGCGATGGGCAAGCTGGTCGGCGAGTTCGCCGAATCCGGCCTCGTCAACATGGTCGGCGGCTGCTGCGGCACCACGCCGGACCATATCCGCGCCATCGCGGAGGCCGTCGCCGGCAAGGCGCCGCGGCCGATCCCCGAGGTGCCGCGCCTGATGCGGCTCTCGGGCCTGGAGCCCTTCGTCCTCACGCCGGAAATCCCCTTCGTGAACGTGGGCGAGCGCACGAACGTCACCGGCTCGGCCAAGTTCCGCAAGCTCATCACCAACGGCGACTACGCGGCGGCGCTCGACGTCGCCCGCGATCAGGTGGCAGCCGGCGCCCAGGTGATCGACGTCAACATGGACGAGGGCCTGCTCGACTCCCAGAAGGCGATGGTCGAGTTCCTGAACCTCGTCGCCGCCGAGCCCGACATCGCCCGGGTGCCCGTGATGGTCGATTCCTCGAAGTTCGAGGTGATCGAGGCCGGCCTGAAGTGCATCCAGGGCAAGCCGATCGTGAACTCGATCTCGATGAAGGAGGGCGAGGAGAAGTTCATCGAGGCCGCCAAGGTCTGCCGCTCCTACGGGGCCGCCGTGGTGGTGATGGCCTTCGACGAGCAGGGGCAGGCGGATTCCTACGAGCGCAAGGTCGAGATCTGCACCAAGGCCTACCGGATCCTGACCGAGCAGGTCGGCTTCCCGCCCGAGGACATCATCTTCGATCCGAACATCTTCGCCGTCGCCACCGGTATCGAGGAACACAACCCGTACGGCGTGGCCTTCATCGAGGCGACCCGCACGATCCGCGAGACCCTGCCGCACGCCCATATCTCGGGCGGCGTCTCGAACCTGTCCTTCGCGTTCCGCGGCAACGAGCCGGTGCGCGAGGCGATGCACGCGGTGTTCCTGTTCCACTGCATCAAGGCCGGCATGGACATGGGCATCGTCAATGCCGGCCAGCTCGCCGTGTATGACGAGATCCCGGCGGAGCTGCGCGAGCTGTGCGAGGACGTGGTCCTCAACCGCCGCGACGATTCCACCGAGCGCCTGCTGGAGGCCGCCGAGCGCTTCAAGACCGGCGCCTCGGCCCAGGCCAAGACCGCCGACCTGACGTGGCGCGAGGCGCCCGTCGAGAAGCGCATCGAGCACGCGCTGGTCAACGGCATCACCGAGTACATCGTGGCCGACACCGAGGAGGCGCGACAGAAGGCCGAGCGCCCGCTGCACGTCATCGAGGGCCCGCTGATGGCCGGCATGAACGTGGTCGGCGACCTGTTCGGCTCCGGAAAGATGTTCCTGCCCCAAGTCGTGAAGTCGGCCCGCGTGATGAAGCAGGCGGTCGCCTATCTCGAGCCGTTCATGGAGGAGGAGAAGCGCGCCAACGGCGGCGACGGCAAGCGCCAGGCCGCCGGCAAGGTGCTGATGGCCACCGTGAAGGGCGACGTCCACGACATCGGCAAGAACATCGTCGGCGTCGTGCTGGCCTGCAACAACTACGAGATCATCGATCTCGGCGTGATGGTGCCGGCCGCCAAGATCCTGGAGACCGCCAAGACCGAGAAGGTCGACATCGTCGGCCTGTCCGGCCTGATCACACCGTCGCTCGATGAGATGGTCCACGTGGCGGGCGAGATGGAGCGCGAGGGTCTCGACGTGCCGCTGCTGATCGGCGGCGCCACCACGAGCCGCGTCCACACGGCGGTGAAGATCCACCCGGCCTACGCCAAGGGTCAGGCGGTCTACGTCACCGACGCGAGCCGCGCGGTCGGCGTGGTCTCGAGCCTGATCTCCAAAGAGACCCGCGGCGCCACGATCGAGAAGGTCCGGGCCGAGTACGCCAAGGTCGCCGACGCCCACAAGCGGTCGGAGGCCGACAAGCAGCGGCTCCCGCTCGCCAAGGCGCGGACCAACGCGTTCAAGATCGACTGGTCGGCCTACAAGCCGGCCAAGCCCAGCTTCACCGGCACCCGGGTCTACGGCTCCTACGAGGTCGCGGACCTCGTGCCCTACATCGACTGGACGCCGTTCCTGCAGACCTACGAGTTCAAGGGCCGCTTCCCGGCGATCCTGGACGACCCGGAGCAGGGCCCGGCCGCCCGCGCCCTCTACGAGGACGCGCAAGGCATGCTGAAGCAGATCGTGGAGGAGCGCTGGTTCAACCCGAAGGCGGTGATCGGCTTCTGGCCGGCCAACAGCGTCGGCGACGACATCGCGCTCTACACCGGCGAGAGCCGGTCGGAGCGGCTCGCCACCTTCCACGGCCTGCGCCAGCAGCTCTCGAAGCGCGACGGGCGGTCGAACACCTGCCTGTCGGACTTCGTGGCGCCGGCCGAGACCGGCATTGCCGATTATGTCGGCGGCTTCGTGGTCACGGCGGGTCTGGAGGAGGTGCGGATCGCCGAGCGCTTCGAGCGGGCGAACGACGATTACCGGGCGATCCTCGTGAAGGCGCTCGCCGACCGCATCGCCGAGGCCTTCGCCGAGCGGATGCACGAGCGGGTGCGCAAGGAGTTCTGGGGCTACGCGGCCGACGAGGCCTACGGCCCCGATGAGCTGGTGCTGGAGAAGTACGACGGCATCCGCCCGGCCCCGGGCTACCCGGCCCAGCCCGACCACACCGAGAAGACGATTCTGTTCGACCTGCTCAAGGCCGAGAGCCGGATCGGCGTGAAGCTCACCGAGTCCTACGCCATGTGGCCGGGCTCGTCGGTGTCGGGGATCTACATCGCCCACCCGGAGGCGCACTATTTCGGCGTCGCCAAGGTGGAGCGGGATCAGGTCGAGGATTACGCCGCCCGCAAGGGGATGGATGTCCGCGAGGTCGAGCGCTGGCTCGGGCCGATCCTGAACTACGACCCGGCGCGGTACCTGCCGCAGGCGGCCGAGTAGGGCGGGCCACCGCCGTCATCGTGAGCGGAGCGAAGCGACCCAGGGCAGCGCGACATCGGTCAGCGTGGCGCTATCCTGGATTGCTCGCCCCGCCCGCGAGGACGGCCCGGCGGCCCCACCGGCCGTCCAGCCTCAGCAGGTCCCGGCGCCCCGCGTATTCACGTACAGCGCATAAACCGAGTGCGAGGCCGTCATCAGCAGCAGGTTGCGGTTGAGGCCGCCGAAGCACAGGTTGGCGCAGCGCTCGGGCAGGCGGATCCGGCCGATCAGCTTGGCCTGCGGCGAGAGCACGATGACCCCGTCCTCGGCCTCGCTCATCCCCCAGCCGCACCAGAGATTGCCGTCGACGTCGACGCGGAACCCGTCCGGCGTGCCGGTGCCGGCGTCGTAGAACACCCGCCCGTTCGCGGTCTTGGTGCCGTTCTCGACCACGTCGTAGACGCGGATCAGGCGGTTCGGCTTCGCCCGCGCCTCGATGACGTAGAGCTTGGACTCGTCCGGCGAGAAGCAGAGCCCGTTCGGACCCGCCACGCCCTCGACCGCGACGCTGGCCTGCCCCGTCCTGGGGTCGATCCGATAGACGGTGCCGGGCAGTTCCGGCGCGGCCATCGCCTCGTGCGGGTTCGGCCCGAAGGCCGGATCGGTGAACCACACGGCTCCGTCGGAATGGCAGACGACGTCGTTCGGCGAGTTCAGCGGCTTGCCGTCGAACCGGTCGAGCAGCGTGGTGAGGCTGCCGTCGTGCTCGGTCCGGGTGACGCTGCGAGTCCTGTGCTGGCAGGTGATCAGCCGTCCCTGCCGATCGCGGGTGTTGCCGTTGGCATAGTTCGATGGCTTGCGGAACACCGAGAGTGCGCCCGACGCCTCCTCCCATTTCATGATCCGGTCGTTGACCACGTCGCTGAACAGCAGCGATCCCATGTCGCCGAACCAGACCGGCCCCTCGGCCCAGCGGAAGCCGGTGGCGACCCGCTCCACCGTCGCCGAGGCGAGGCGGTACTTGGCGAAGGCCGGATCGAGGATCTCGACGGCCGGGTCGGGCACCCGCTGCGACGGCTCCCAGCCGGCTCCGGCCGCCCGCGCGGCGCCGAGCAGGGCCGCTCCGGCGAGCAGCCCCCTGCGTGCGATCATGACCATGGTCCCTCCCTGTGGTGCGGCCCGCCGCCTGTTGCCGACGGCTCGGGCCGGTCAGTGAATCTCGGGTTCCGGGATCCCCCCGGCGCCCTCCAGAAAGTCGAAATCGCACCCCTCGTGCGCCTGCCGCACGTGCTGGGCGAACAGCCGGTTATAGCCGCGCGGATAGACCCGGTCCGGCGGCCGGAACGCCTTCACCCGCGCCGCGATCTCGGCGTCGTCGAGATGCAGGTGGATCCGCCGCCCGGGCACGTCCACGGTGATGCGGTCGCCGTCGCGCACCGCCGCGAGCGGGCCGCCCGCAGCGGATTCCGGCGCGACGTGCAGGATGCAGGCGCCGTAGCTGGTGCCGCTCATCCGCGCGTCCGAGATCCGGACCATGTCGCGCACGTCCTGCCGGAGCAGGACCTTGGGGATCGGCAGCATGCCCCATTCCGGCATGCCGGGGCCGCCGATCGGCCCGGCATTGCGCAGGATCATCACGTGGTCGGGGGTGACGTCGAGGTCGAGGTCGTTCACCGCGGCGTTCATCGCGTCATAGCTGTCGAAGACCAGCGCGGGACCGGTATGGTTCAGGAAGCGCGGGTCGGCGGCCGGCGGCTTGATCACGCAGCCGTCCGGGGCGAGGTTGCCGTAGAGGATCGCGGTCCCGCCCATGGCCACGATCGGCCGGTCGAGCGGACGGATCACGTCGTCGTTGAAGACCTTCATGCCGGCGAGCCCGTCGCCGATCGTGCCGCCGGTGACCGAGCGGGCGTCGAGGCGGAGCAGGGGGGACAGGCGCGCCATCAGGGCACGGATCCCGCCCGCGATGTGGAAATCCTCCATCAGCCACTGACCCGACGGCCGGAGGTTGGCGATCACCGGCACCCTCTGGGCGAACTCGTCGAACTCGGTGAGCTTGACCGGGATGCCGGCCCGGCCTGCCATGGCCACGAGGTGGATCATCGCGTTGGTGGAGCCGGCGAGCGCGTTGTGGACGACCAGCGCGTTGTCGATCGAGCGGCGGTCGAGGATGTCGGACGGCTTCAGGTCCTCCCAGATCATCTCGACGATCCGCCGGCCGCAGGCGCCGGCCATCCGCGGATGATCCGCGTCCGCTGCCGGGATCGAGGCCGAGCCCGGCAGGGACAGACCCAGCGCCTCGGTGATCGCCGTCATGGTCGAGGCCGTGCCCATGGTCATGCAGGTCCCGGCGGAGCGGGCGATGCCCGCCTCCATGTCGTTCCACTGCTGGGTGGTGATGTTCCCGGCCTCCTTCTCGGCCCAGTACTTCCAGACATCCGAGCCGGAGCCCAAGATCGTGCCGCCGAAATGCCCGCGCATCATCGGTCCGGCCGGCAGGAAGATCATCGGCAGGTCCATGGAGATGCCGCCCATCACGGTGCCGGGCGTGGTCTTGTCGCAGCCGCCCATCAGCACCGCGCCGTCCACGGGATGCTGGCGCAGCAGCTCCTCCACCTCCATGGCCAGGAGGTTGCGGTAGAGCATCGTGGTCGGCTTGACGAAGTTCTCGGACAGCGACAGCGCCGGCAGCTCGATCGGGAAGCCGCCCGCCTGCCAGACGCCGCGCTTCACGTGCTCCACGCGCTCGCGGAAATGCTGGTGGCAGGGGTTGATGTCGCTCCAGGTGTTGATGATGCCGACGATCGGCTTGCCGGTGAAATCCGCCCGCTCGTAGCCCATCTGCAGCATGCGCGAGCGGTGGCCGAAGCTGCGCAGGTCGGTGGCGCCGAACCAGCGCTGGCTGCGCAGGTCGTCCAGGGTCTTCTTGCGCGCGGTCATCGCTCTGTCTCCGGTCTCACGCGTTCGGCCCGGCCGGGCGGACGGCGGCGAGCGTGATCGCCGCGGAGACGAGCGCGCAGGCCGCCAGGAAGTAGAGGCCGGCCTCGTAGGTGCCGGTGTGATCCTTGAGCCAGCCCAGGACGTAGGGGCCGACGAAGCCGCCGAGATTGCCGATCGCGTTGATCAGCGCGATCCCTCCCGCGGCCGCGGGCCCGGCCAGGAACTCCCCCGGCATCGCCCAGAAGGCGGGCTTGCTCCCGTAGAGCCCGAGCGTAGCCGCCGACATCGCCGTGAGCGCCCAGAGACTGCCCAGCACCGGTCCGGAGGCGAAGAGGCCGAGGGCGGCGACCAGGGCAGCGATCGCGAAGTGCCAGCGGCGCTCGTCGCGCCGGTCCGACGACCAGCTCCAGGCGATCATGCCCAGGGTGCCGACGCCGTAGGGCACCGCCGTGGCGACGCCCGTCTCCCAGTCGGTGAGGTGCAGGCTCTTCAGGATCGGCGGCAGGAAGAAGGTGATGCCGTAGGTGGCGGTGCCGATACTGAAGTAGATCGCCCCCAGCGCCAGCACGCGCCGGTCGGTGAGGACCTGCCCCAGGGTGAAGTGCCCGTGGGTCCTGACGGTGCCGTCCCGCTCTGCCGCGAGCTCCGCCTCCAGCCACAGCCGCTCCTCGACCGTGAGCCACGCCGCCTGTTCGGGCCGGTCGGTCATCAGCGCCAGGACCGCGAAGGCCAGCAGGATCGAGGGCGCCGCCTCGAGGAGGAACAGCCACTGCCAGCCGTGCAGGCCGAGCGCCCCGTCGAGCTGGAGCAGCGCCCCCGAGATCACGGCGGTGAGGGCGTTCGAGCCCGGGACCGCCAGGAACAGCGCGGCGACCACGCGCGCCCGGTACCGCTTCGGGAACCAGTAGGTGAAATAGAGGATCACGCCGGGGAAGAAGCCGGCCTCGGCCACGCCCAGCAGGAAGCGCAGGGCGAGGAAGCTCGCCGGGCCGGTGATGAGGGCCATGCTGCCCGCCACAAGCCCCCAGGTGACCATGATCCGGGCGATCCAGAACCGCGCCCCGGCGCGCTCCAGCAGGACGTTGCTCGGCACTTCGAAGATGACGTAGCCGAGGAAGAAGATGCCGGCCGCCCAGCCGTAGACCGTGGCGGAGAACCCGAATTCCCGGTCCAGCCCGAACGAGGCGAAGCCTACATTCGTCCGGTCCATGTAGGCGACGAAGTAGATCAGGACGATCAGCGGCAGAAGACGCCGCGACACCTTGGCGATCGTCCGCCGCTCGATCTCCGGCGCCGCATCGCCCCCGTGCAACCCCGCCGCCATGGCGTCCCCCCGAGCCGAATCCGACGCGTCCCGGCCCGTTGCCGAGCGCGGGCCGGGACGGAGCGGGCCGGTGCGGCACGCTCAGCGACCGGTCCGCGTCCGCCAGGCGGCGAAATCGGCGAGGCTCTGTTCGTCGGTGGCAGGGTAGAGGCCGAGGATTGTGCGGCCCTTGCGAACCTCCTCAGTGACGAAATCCTCGTAGGCGGTCATCTCCACGGCCTCGTCGGCGACCGCGTCCGCGAGGTGGGCCGGGATCACCGCCACCCCGTCGCCGTCGCCGACGATCACGTCGCCGGGGAAGACGGGCGCGTCGCCGCAGCCGATCGGCACGTTGATGTCGATCGCCTGGTGGACCGTGAGGTTCGTCGGCGCCGACGGGCGCGCGTGGTAGCTCGGCATCTCGAGCCGGGCGATCTCGTCGGCATCGCGGAAGCCGCCGTCGGTGACGAGCCCGGCGCAGCCGCGCACCATCAGCCGGGTCGCCAGGATCGAGCCCGCGGAGGCGGCACGGGCGTCCTTCCGGCTGTCGATCACCATCACGGCGCCGGGCGGGCACTCCTCCACGGCCTTGCGCTGCGGGTGCGCGCGGTCGCGGAACACCGTGATCGGGTTCAGGTCCTCCCGGGCCGGGATGTAGCGCAGGGTATAGGCCTCGCCGACCATCGTCGGGCCGCCGGCCTTCAGGGGCAGCACGCCCTGGATCATCTGGTTGCGGAAGCCGCGCTTGTAGAGGGCGGTCATCAGCGTCGCCGTGCTGACGGTCTTCAGCTTGGCGCGCGTCTCAGGGGACAACCCGGACATCCGCTTCTCCTCCCCGGGCCTCGGTCTCCACGCCCGGCAACGGTGACAATCACCCGTCGCTTGCGCCGGCCTTGGCTCCTGCCCGCGCTGCGCGCGGACTGATATCCCAAGTCTTGAGTAACGCGCCGCGCGGCGCCATTGTCAACCGGCGCAGGTTGCGACGGATACGGGCACATATCGACGGGGAAGTCCTTGGCCGGATTGGAATTTGCGGGCCGCGGGCGCGCGACGCCGGCGGACGCGCCGAGGCCGCGCTCGCTCGCCGAGACCGCCTACGACGCCATCGAGCAGATGATCATCAGCCGCCGCCTCGCGCCCGGCGCCATGGTCTCAGAGGGCGAACTCGGCGCCGAGCTGGGCCTCGGCCGGACCCCGGTCCGCGAGGCGCTGGCGCGGCTGAAGATGATCGGGTTCGTGGAGGTCCACCCGCGCCGCGGCGTCCTCGTCACCCAGGTCGACATCATCAAGCACCTCGAACTGCTGGAAGTGCGGCGCCCCCTCGACGAGACCGTGGCCCGCTGCGCCATCGCGCGCGCCACCGAGGCCGACGTGGCGCGGCTGCTGGACTGCGTCGGCGGGCTGCGCAGCACCGCCGAGGCCCGTGATCGAGAAGCGTATTTCCGGCACAAGCGCGCCCTGCACGAGGGCCTGGTCGGCGCCGCCCACAACCCGACGCTCACCGGCACCATGGCGGCGCTCCACGCGCAGTCGCGCCGGTTCTGGTACACCTACGAGCCGACGGCGAGCTTCCCGGACTGCGCCGCGATCCACGCGGCGATCGTGTCGGGCATCGCGGCGCGGGACGCGGGTACGGCCCTTGCCGGGATCGGGACGCTGTTCGACTTTCTCGACCAGATGACCCGCCGGGCCCTCGACCGGCGGCCCCTCGTCTGACAGGTTGACCGCCCCGAACCCGTCCCTATCCTGAAACTGGGATATCAGACGCATCTCAGCGGCGGGCGGATCCACGGCCGATCCCGGCACCACGCCCCGGATGCGGCCCGAGCGCCAGGGAGGAACGGCTTGAGCGGATTGCCCCCACGCACCGGCGCGCAGGTGCTCGTCGATCAGCTCCGAGCGCAGGGTGTCGAGCGCGTGACCTGCGTCCCCGGCGAGAGCTACCTCGCGGTGCTCGACGCCCTGCGCGACAGCGGTATCGACATGCTGGTCTGCCGGCAGGAGGGCGGCGCGGCGATCATGGCGGAGGCCGCCGGCAAGCTCACGGGCCGCCCGGGCATCTGCTTCGTCACCCGGGGGCCCGGCGCCACCAACGCCTCCGCCGGCGTGCACATCGCCCGCCAGGATTCGACGCCGATGATCCTGTTCGTCGGCCAGATCGCCCGGCGGATGCGGGATCGCGAGGCGTTCCAGGAGGTCGATTACCGGCAGATGTTCGGCGGCGTCGCCAAGTGGGCGGTGGAGATCGACGACGCCGCGCGCATCCCGGAGATCCTCGCCCGGGCCTTCCGGGTCGCGATGCAGGGCCGCCCGGGCCCCGTCGTGGTCGCCCTGCCGGAGGACATGCTCGACGACGTCGCGGCCGTGCCGGACGCGCCGCGCGTCGTTCCGGCCGCGCCGGCCCCGTCCGGGGACGACGTCGCGCGCCTGCGGGCGATGCTGGCGGAGGCGCGGCGGCCGGTGGTGCTGCTGGGCGGATCCCGCTGGACGCCGGGCGCCGTCGCCGCCATGGCCGCCTGGGCCGAGCGCCACGACCTGCCGGTGGCGGTCTCGTTCCGGCGGGCTCAGCTCTTCCCCGCCGACCACCCGAACTTCGCGGGCGAGCTCGGGATCGGGCCGAATCCGGCGCTGCTCGCCCGGATCCGGGAGGCCGACCTGCTGCTGATGGTGGGCGGCCGCCTCTCCGAGATGCCCGCGCAATCCTACGGCCTGCTCGGCATCCCCGATCCCGGCCTGCCGCTGGTCCACGTCCACGCCGACGCGGCGGAGCTCGGCCGGGTCTACCAGCCGGCGCTGGCGATCGAGGCGGCGCCCGAGACCTTCTGCGCGGTCCTGCCGGATTTCGAGGCCACCGGGACCGGCCGCGCCGCCGAGGCCCACGCCGCCTACCGCGCGTGGTCCGAGACGCCGGAGCCGAAGCCCGGCGCGTTCCAGTACGGCGCGGCGATCACGTGGCTGCGCGAGCGGCTGCCGCCGGACGCGGTGATCTGCAACGGCGCCGGCAACTTCGCCACCTGGGTCCACCGCTACTACCGGTTCCGCGCCTTCGGCACGCAGCTCGCGCCGACCTCCGGCTCCATGGGCTACGGGCTGCCGGCCGCCGTGATGGCCAAGCGCAGCCGCCCGGAGCGGATCGTCGTGGCGCTGGCCGGCGACGGCGACGTGATGATGACCGTGCAGGAATTCGCCACCGCCGTGCAGTACGGGATCGCCGTCGTGGTGGTCGTGCTCGACAACGGCATGTACGGCACGATCCGGATGCACCAAGAGCGCGAGTATCCCGGCCGCGTCTCGGCGACGGAGCTGCGCAACCCCGACTTCGCGGCCCTCGCCCGCGCCTGCGGCGGCCACGGCGAGCGCGTGGAGCGCACCGAGGAGTTCGCCCCCGCCTTCGAGCGCGGCCTCGCCTCCGGGCTGCCGGCGATGATCCACTGCCTCGTCGATCCCGAGGCGCTCACCCCGACCATGACCCTCGCGGCTATCCGCGAGAAGGCCCTGGCGGCGCAGCGGGGCTGACCGCCCGCACGCGCCGTCCCGGTGCGGCCCCGCCCGCACACCCTATCGAGAGGAGCAGCTCATGACCCTGCGCGGCGAGAACCTGATCGGCGCCGAGGCGCGGCGCGGCACCGAGGCGGCCTTCCGGGCCGTGGAGGCGGCCACCGGACGGGCCCTGGAGCCGGATTTCCCGGGCGCGAACCGGGGCGACCTCGACCGGGCCTGCGCGCTCGCCGAGGCCGCGTTCGACACCTTCCGCGAGACCGATCCGGAGGCGCGGGCCGGCTTCCTGGAGGCGATCGCCGCGAACATCCTGGACATCGGGGACGACCTCGTCACCCGCTGCATGGCCGAGACGGGGCTGCCCCGGCCGCGGATCGAGGGCGAGCGCGCCCGGACGGTCGGCCAGCTGCGCCTGTTCGCCGGCGTCGTCCGCGAGGGCAGCTACGTCGAGGCGCGGATCGACCCGGCGCTGCCGGACCGCAAGCCGCTGCCCCGGCCGGACCTGCGCCTGCGCCGGATCGCCGTCGGCCCGGTGGCGGTGTTCGGCGCCTCGAACTTCCCGCTGGCCTTCTCGGTGGCGGGCGGCGACACCGCCTCGGCCCTGGCGGCGGGCTGCCCGGTGGTGGTCAAGGCCCATCCCGCCCATCCCGGCACCTCGGAGCTCGTCGGCCGCGCCATCCAGAAGGCGGTGGCCGCCTGCGGCCTGCCGGAGGGGACCTTCTCGCTGCTGTTCGATGCCGGCCAGTCGATCGGGCAGGGGCTGGTGGCCGATCCCCGGATCGCCGCCGTCGGCTTCACGGGCTCGCGCCGGGGCGGCACCGCCCTGATGGCGATCGCGGCCGGCCGCCCGTCGCCGATCCCGGTCTACGCCGAGATGAGCAGCATCAACCCGGTGCTGCTGTTCCCCGGCGCGCTCGCCGCGCGGGGCGCCGCGATCGGCAAGGCCTTCGCGGCCTCGCTGACGCTGGGCGCCGGGCAGTTCTGCACCAATCCCGGCCTGATCCTGGCGCTGCCGGGCCCGGGCCTCGACGCCTTCCTGGAGGCTGCCGGCGCGGCCCTGCGCGAGAGCCCGGCCGCGACCATGCTGACGCCCGGCATCCAGCGCGCCTACCGCGAGGCCGTGGCGCGGGTGGCCGGCCACGCCGCCGTCACCCGCATCGCCGAGGGTGCGGAGGGCGGGGCGACCCAGGGCCGGGCCACCCTGTTCGCCGCGGACTCGGACGTGTTCCTGGCGGATCCCGAGCTGCAGGAGGAGATGTTCGGCGCCTCGGGGCTCGTGGTGCGCTGCGCGGACTTCGCCGCGATGCGGGCGGTTCTGGAGCGCCTGGAGGGCCAGCTCACCGCCTCGCTGCACCTCGCGCCGGAGGATCACGCGGCCGCGCGCGACCTGCTGCCGCTCCTGGAGCGCCGCGTCGGCCGGATCCTGGTGGACGGGTTCGGGACCGGCGTCGAGGTGGCGCATGCCATGGTGCATGGCGGCCCCTATCCGGCGACCTCGGACGGGCGCACGACCTCGGTGGGCAGTCTCGCGATCGACCGATTCCTGCGGCCGGTGAGCTATCAGGACGTTCCCGACGCGCTGCTGCCGGCCGCGCTCCAGGCCGCCAACCCGCTGGGCCTGCCCCGCCGGATCGACGGCACGCCCGAGCGCCGCTGAGCCGCGGCTGGCGGGCGCCGGACGGCCGCGATCCGCCGCTTGCCAGGGGCGGGCGCGGCGTCTAGACAGCCTCCGCTCACCTTGGGGCGTCGCCAAGTGGTAAGGCAGCGGTTTTTGGTACCGCCATTCCCAGGTTCGAATCCTGGCGCCCCAGCCAAACTTCCCAAGGGAAACAGGACCTTCGGGACCGGGATTGAGCGGGCGGCCGGGTCGCGCGTGGCGTTTGCCCGCGGCGCGGAAATCCGCTCTGGCCCGAACGTCCTCCGGCGCCGGCGCCCTCCGGCGAGGAGCCTGCGCGCCGACACCGCCACCGCGCCGGGGCTTTGCCGCACGAGGGTGATGGCCGCGGTCATCATGGGCTTTCCGAGACCGACATGAGCGACGTGCCCGATCAGAAGCGGACGAAGATCGCCGAGAGCGTGCTGGTTCGTCTCAGCACGTTCGCGCTGGGCGCCGGCCTCTGCGATGGCATCGCCCGGAGCATCGTCGAGAAGGTGGTTGCCGACATGCCGGAAGCCTCCGTCGAGCAGATCGCGGCGGCGGCGCGGATGATGATGCTGTTCGTGTCGGGCTGAGCGCGGTACATGGCCCGGACCGCCCCGCTGGCACATCCGGTGAAAGGATGAGCGCGTGATCCTGCCGCCCCTCCGCCGGACCGCGGCCGATGCCCAGACGGTGGCCACCGTCGTCCACCGAGGCCAAGTCGACAAAGCCGGCAGGCCGTACATCGAGCATCTGGCGCGGGTCGTTGCCGGCGTGCTCAGGCTGTCGGAAGGGTGCCCGTCCTGGTCCGATCTGGAGCGGGACGAGGCGGTGCAAGCCGCATGGCTGCACGATGTGGTCGAGGATACCAGCTACGGGTTCGGCCACTTGGCCAAAGAGGGCTTCAGCGACAACGTGCTGACCTCGGTCGCCATGCTCACGAAGCCCGGTGGGCGCTTCACCTACGCGGCCTGGATCAACAACATCGCGAAGGTGGGCACCCTTCGGGCCACGCTCGTGAAGCTCGCCGACCTGGAGGACAATTCGGATCCCGGGCGTCTGGCGCTCCTCGCCGCGGAGACTCGGGAGCAGCTCATCCTCAAGTACGAACCGGCCAAGGCCAGCCTGCGCACAGCGGCCGCGGCGAAGGGCTGGCTCGGTTCGCCGACGACGGTCGAGGGCGACAGGCCGCGTTAGCCCGGCGCCCTCCGAAGGCACCGCCGCCGGGAGCGGCACGGCACCGTCGGGCGGCCCGGTCGGGACGGGATCAGCCGCCGCGTCGATCCGCGTGCCCGGACCGCGCGATGCGGTCCGCCACGGGACATCCTGAAGAACCGGACATTTTCCGGAAGATCAACCGATCTTCTCTGCAGACCGAGAGCGTGCGTGAGCGCACGCGTTTCACAATCCCCGCCGCAGACCGCCGCGCGCGCGCGGATGAAGACCCGATGATGGGACCGTTAATACAGGGGGCCTCGATTTCGGGAGGCAGCACGTGGACCGCACGTATCCGAACACTCGCAGAGGGCGAGCCTTGCTGTTCAGCCGGCGAGCCGAGCCGGCCATTCGGACGTCGGATCTGGTCGGCGCCACGGCCGGGGTCGCGCTCCTCGGCGGCCTGTGCTTGCTGCTCGTGGCCCTGTTCACGAGCGAGGCGCAGGGCTTCACGGATCTCGCGTCGATCCTCCCCGGATCTTAGGTCCATCGCCGGCCCTGCCGGAGACCGGCCACGCGCCTGCATCCGCGTCGGCCGGCGGCGTCTCTCCCTCCGGCGCGGGCCGGCCCGCGACCCGCGGGGCGGGGCACGCAGCGGCCGCGCCGCCGGTCGCGGGCACCACCGGACACATGCGCATGTGGCGCGGCCTCCGACGGCGCCCGGTCGCGGCAGCGGTGAAGCCGCGGGTGCCGGGTCCCGGCCGATCGTCCCGCCCCGACCCGCCTCGGCCCGCGACCGCGCGCCGGATCCCTGCACGATGGCCGCGATTGGAGACGCGGGCGGCGCCGGCCGCCCGACCATCGCGGCGCGGCGGCCGGCGGTCTCGCAACGCCCGGATGGGACGCGGCGATCGCTGACGGCGATCCGCACAGCTGTTCGGCCGGAAGAGGGTTGAATCGCGTTCGCCAGTCGAGAAGGCTCGCTCCGCCCGACCCGCATCGCCCTTCGGAGGTGAAGACCCTGTGCCGCACGCGACCGAACTGATCGCCGTCATCGCCCTCGGGCTGACCCTCGCCTTCATCTGCGGGATGGTCGCGCAGCGCCTCAGGCTGCCGCCTCTGGTCGGCTACCTGGTCGCGGGCGTCCTCGTCGGCCCCTACACGCCGGGCTTCGTGGGCGACAGCAACCTCACGGGCCAGCTCGCGGAGATCGGCGTCATCCTGCTGATGTTCGGGGTCGGGCTGCACTTCTCCTTCAAGGACCTGATGGCCGTGCGCGCCATCGCCCTGCCCGGCGCGGTGGTGCAGATCACGGCGGCGACCGCCATGGGCATCGGCCTGGCCCTCGCCTGGGGCTGGACCCTCGGCCAGGGCCTGGTCTTCGGCCTCGCCCTCTCCGTCGCGAGCACGGTCGTCCTGCTCCGCGCGCTGGAGGAGCGCGGCCTCCTCGACACGGATAACGGCCGCATCGCGGTGGGCTGGCTCATCGTCGAGGATCTGGCGATGGTGCTGACCCTCGTGGTCCTGCCCGCCCTCGCGCCTTCGCTCGGTGGCGAGGCCCGCGGCCTCGGGCACGGCACGGCCCACGCGCTCACGGACCTCGTGGCCCAGCTCGTCGGACCCGACCGCGCGCAGAGCCTCGCGCTGACCGTCGCTCTGACGCTCGCCAAGGTCGCCGTCTTCGCGGCGCTGATGCTGGTCGGCGGACGCCGCTTCGTGCCCTGGCTGCTCGATCAGGCGGCGCGCACCGGCTCGCGGGAGCTGTTCACCCTGGCGGTCCTGGCCCTGGCCCTGGGCATCGCCTTCGGCTCGGCGGAGCTGTTCGGAGTCTCCTTCGCGCTCGGGGCGTTCTTCGCCGGGATGGTGCTCGCCGAGTCCGATCTCAGCCACAAGGCGGCCGCCGACTCGCTGCCGCTGCAGGACGCCTTCGCGGTCCTGTTCTTCGTCTCCGTCGGCATGCTGTTCGATCCGGGCATCCTCGTGCGCGCGCCGCTCTCGGTCCTGGCGGTGCTCGGCGTGATCATGGTGGGCAAGTCCCTGGCGGCGGTCGCCATCGTGCTGGCCTTCCGGCACCCGCTGGGCACGGCCCTGACGATCGCCGCGAGCCTCGCCCAGATCGGCGAGTTCTCCTTCATCCTGGTGTCGCTCGGGCTGTCGCTGAAGCTCCTGCCGGAGGAAGGGCGGAACCTGATCCTGGGCGGAGCCCTGCTGTCGATCACGCTCAACCCGCTCTTCTTCGCCCTGGCGGCCCGGATCGAGCAGGCCTTCGCCGACCGGCCCGAGCTCGCCGCCCGCTTCGAGCGCGAGGGCGTGGTCGACGTCGCCGTCTCGGGCGGGGAGCCGCCGCGCCGGGACCACGTCGTGATCGTCGGTTTCGGACGCGTCGGCAGCAGCATCGGCGCGACGCTGGAGACCTGGGACCTGCCCTACGTCGTGGTGGAGCGCGACCGGCGCCGCGTGCTGGCCCTGCGCGCGGCGGGCACGCAGGCCGTGTTCGGCGACGCGACGGCGCCCGGCATCCTCGAAGCGGCCGGCATCGGCACGGCGCGCCTGCTCGTCGTCGCCACGCCCGACGCGCACCAGGCCCGCCGGCTCGTCGAGGCCGCGCGCGCGGCCAATCCGGGGATCGACACCGTGGTCCGCACGCACAGCGAGGCGGAGCGACGCCATCTCGAGGAGGACGGCGTCGGCCTCGTGCTGATGGGCGAGCGGGAGCTCGCCCTAGGCATGTCCTTCTACGCGCTGCGCAGTCTCGGCGTGCGGGAGGGCGAGGCCCGCGTCTTCATCGACACGGCCCGCGCGGAGAGCCGGAGCGACGCGGAACGGACGGTCGGGCCGGTGAGGGGAAGCCCCGAGTTGCGCCACCAGCACGACCGCGACGGGGCGGACCTGTCCTGACGCGGGAGCACGAGGGCGGCCCGGTCGTGACCGGCCCCGGCCGGAGCGCGGGGAGCCGCCGTCAGAGGTAGCTCAGGGCCGGCCAGGTCGAGGCCCGCTTCAGGCGCACCATGGCGCGGCACGCCAACCAGAGGGGAACGCTCACGGCGGCCGCGATGAGCCAGAGCGCGAGGGGCGAGCCGGCCTCCACCCGTCCCGACGCTCCGGCGAGGCCCAGCGCCGCGGCACCGTCGTAGAGGAAGCGCAGCAGCGCGAGGTGCAGCAGGTAGAAGAACAGCGGCGCGCCGCCGAAGACGCGCAGGCCGCCCAGGAGCCGCTGCGGCAGCGTCTCGAACAGCGCCAGCAGGCCGAGGCCGAGCCCGAGCGTCAGCAGCAGGAAATCGGCCGAGGGCGGGTACTTGGTCAGGTTGACGAAGGACAGGGCGGTGGCGAGCGGCGTGGCCCCCGGCTGCCACGGCACCGGTTCGCCGTAGCCGTTGAGCACGCGCAGGGCGAGGAAACCGACCAGGGCGGCCGCCCCCAGCCCGAGGAGCCGCGCGCGCCGGCGCGCGGGATCGACCCCGCCGGCGAAGAGCGGCCCGAGGGCGTAGCCCGCCGCGATCACGCCGATCCAGGGCAGGAGCGGGTACGAGGTCCGCGCCAGGCCGCCCCAGGGCAGCGCGATCATCCCGCGCTGATGCAGGATCGACCAGAGCACGTAGCCCGGCTCGTCCGCCCGGATCGCGATCCCGTCGAGCAGGTTGTGGCCGAGCATCAGCGCCAGGGCCCCGGCCACGAGGGCGAGCCGCGGCAGCCAGAGGAGCCCGGCCAGCGACACCATGCAGAGGCCGATCACCCAGATCACCTGCAGGTAGAGGATCGACGGTCGGACGCTGCCGGCCCAGGCGAAGCTGACGAGCGTCACCTCCAGCAGGATCAGGAGCAGCCCGCGCTTGAGCAGGAAGGCGGCGGTCGACCGCCGGCCGTGCTTCTGCCCGTAGAGGCAGGCCGAGAGGCCGGTGAGCAGGACGAAGACCGGCGCGCAGAGGTGCGAGGCCGCCCGCGTCAGGAACAGGTCGGGCGGCGTCGCGGCGAGGTCCATCGGGTCGCGGACCTGCGCGTGCAGGTAGAAGAACTCCCGCACGTGGTCGACGAGCATCAGCAGCATGACCAGCCCGCGCAGGGCATCGATGGAGCCGATGCGCCGGGATGCCGCCGGGCCGCCGGTCGCGGCGGCGGGCGCCACGGAACGAGAGACCATCAGGAGCGCGCCGTCGTGCGGAGTGCGCCCCGCAGGCGCGCGCCGATGCCGGCTCGGACGCCGCCGGCGATCGCGCGGGACGCCGACGCCCCCCGACCGGCGCGGTCCCGGCGGCGGCCGGCACCGGCAACGATCTGGGAGCGGAGGGCCGGCGGATCGGTGATCAGGACGTTCTCCTGCGCGAAGGGGCGAGGCGCGTCGGTCACGCCGCCGCGGATGCGACGGTCGAGCGCGATGCCGGTCTCGTAGCCGAACCCGGCCTCGGGGCGAAGGGTCGACTGGCCCCGTCGATGCCGGTGTCGGGCCGGAATGAGGCCACCGCCTCGTCGCGCCCGGGCACGGTCAGCCGGCCCGGATCACCGCGCCGGCCGCCCGCTCGCGTACCGGACCGGCGGCCGGCCGACGTGCCGGGCGAAGGCGACGCTGAACGTGCTCGCCGAACTGTAGCCCACCCGCTCGGCCACCTCGGCCATCCCGATCGCCTCGCGGCTCAGCAGATCCTTCGCCAGCGCCATCCGCCACGCCAGCAGGTACGCCATCGGCGCGACCCCGACCGCGCGGCGGAACCGCTCGAAGAACGTGGACCGGGAGAGCCCCGCTTCCCGCGCGAGCGCGGCCACCGTCCAGCTCTCCGTCGGCCGGTCGTGCATGAGCCGCAGCGCGGCGGCGAGCCGGTCGTCGGCGAGGCCGCGCACCAATCCCGAGGGCGCCGCCGGCCCGGCTGTGGCGCGCAGCGCCTCGATCAGCACGACCTCCAGCAGGCGGGCGAGGACCACGTCGCGGCCCGGCCGGTCGGCGCGCGTCTCCTCGTTCACGAGGCCGAGCAGGGTGGTCAGCCGGGCGGCGCCGCGGACATGCACGTACCGGGGCAGCAGCGACACGAGCAGGTCCGCGTCGCTCGACGCGAAGACGCAGTGCCCCACGAGCATCCGGACGTTCGGCGGCCCCTCGGCGGCGCCGAGCCGGAACACGCCGGGGGCCACCTCGACGGGAGGCGGCGCGGCGCGCCGCGGCGGGTCGAGGCTCGTGGTGGTGAACGCGTGGGCCGCGGGAATGAGGACAAAGTCGCCCTCTCGGAGCACGATCCCGGCCTCGCCGTCGATCGCGAGACGGCACCCGCCCTCGAGCACGGCGGCATAGAACGGCCGACCGGAATCCGCGCGCCGCACCGCCCAGAGGCCGGATCCGGTGACGAGCTTGGACAGCGGGGCACTCGGCCGGAGGAGGCCGACCACCTGGGTGAGCGGATCGGGCATTCTCGGACGCTCGCCAATGCGAACCGGACTTGCGCACGTATCGGGTCCGGCCCGCGCTCCCTATCACCCCGTTGCCCCATCTGCACGGGAATTCCCATGAACACGATCCTGATCACCGGCTGCTCGTCCGGCTTCGGCCTGGAGACGGCCCGCACCTTCCTCGCGCGTGGCTGGCGCGTGGTCGCCACGATGCGCAGGCCGCGGGGCGATCTGCTGCCGCCGTCCGATCGTCTCAGCCTCCTGCCGCTGGACGTGACCGACCGAGACAGCGTCGCCCGCGCGGTCGCGGCCGCCGGACCGGTCGACGTGCTGGTCAACAACGCGGGCGTCGGGCTCCTGAACGCGCTGGAGGGCGTCTCGATGGACGCCGCGCGGGAGGTGTTCGAGACGAACACCCTCGGCACGATCGCGATGACCCGGGCCGTACTGCCGCAGTTTCGGGAGCGCCGTGCGGGCGTCGTCGTCAACGTGACGTCGAGCGTGACGCAGCGCCCGCTGCATCTGCTGTCGGTCTACACGGCGAGCAAGGCGGCGGTGAACGCCTTTACCGAGTCCCTGGCGCTGGAACTCGAACCGTTCGGCGTGCGCGCGCGGCTGGTCATCCCCGGCCGCGCCCCGGAGACCGCGTTCGGCGCCAACGCGCGCGCCCGCATGGGCATGGACATCCCCGAGGCCTACGCGGCGGTGGCCGCGCAGGTCTTCGCCGGCTTCCAGCAGGCGGACGAGGACCTGACCCGGCCCGCGGACGTGGCGGAGGCGGTGTGGCGCGCGGCGACGGACCCGTCATGCCCCACGCGCCTGCCGGCCGGTGCCGACGCGGTGGCGTGGGCCAAGGCGGGCTGAGGGCGGGCTGAGGACGGAGTGCGCGCGGAGTGCGGGCGGCGGCGAACCGCGCCGGCCCCGGACCGGAGGTCCGGGATCCCGACGCGGAAGCCCGGGCTCAGGATGGATCCGCGGACGCGCCGGCCGTCCGGCCCAGGCCCAGGGCCTGATGCAGGATGCGGCTGAGCTGCTCGGCCGAGTACGGCTTGTGCAGCAACGTGAAGTCGTGGGCGTCCGACTGCGCGAGCACGTGGCTGTAGCCCGATGTCAGCACCACGGGCACCTGCGGCGCGCGCCTCCGCAGCTCCTGCGCGAGCGCGACGCCGCCCATGCCGGGCATCACCACGTCCGAGAAGATCAGGTCGAACCGGTTCCCCGCCCGGCCGAGTTCGTCCAGCGCCTCCTCGGCGTTGGCCGCCCAGGTCGGCTGGTAGCCCAGATCCTCCAGGATCTGTGTCGCGAACTGCCCGACGCCGACATTGTCCTCCACGACCAGGACGCGCTGCCCGCTCCCGAGCGGCGCGCGGTCCGCATCCTGCAGGCGGTCACCGGCCGGACGCTCCTGCGACCGCACCTCCGGCAGGTAGAGGGTGAAGGCGGTGCCGGCACCGAGGGTGCTGCGCACGTCGACGTCGCCGCCCGACTGCTTGGCGAAGCCGAACACCTGGGACAGGCCGAGGCCGGTCCCCTTGCCCACCTCCTTGGTGGTGAAGAACGGCTCGAAGATCCGCCCGATCTGCTCGGGCGGGATGCCCGTGCCGGTGTCGATCAGCGACACCGCCGCGAAGGGCTTCTGGGACCCGGCATGGCCGCGGATGGCCGGCAGGGCCGCGCCGCAAGTCACGCGCAGGATCAGCGTCCCTTCTCCATCCATCGCGTCGCGGGCGTTGACCGCCATGTTGACGAGCGCGGTCTCGAACTGGCTCACATCCGCGCGGATCAGGCAGGTCGTCTCCGGCACCTCGGTCACGACCTGCACCCGCGCGCCCGTCAGCGTGTCGAGCATGTCGGCGATCGCCCGCACCCTCTGGCCGACGTCGAACACCTCGGGCTTGAGGGCCTGACGGCGCGCGAAGGCCAGCAGCTGGCCCGTGAGCTTCGCGGCCCGCTCGACGGTCTCTGAGACCGCGTCGAGGTAGCGGCGCTTGCGGACCTCCGGCAGATCGGGCCGGCGCAGGAAGTCGACGGACGAGCGGATGATGGTCAGCAGGTTGTTGAAGTCGTGCGCGACGCCGCCGGTGAGCTGGCCGACCGCCTCCAGCTTCTGGGACTGGCGCAGCGCTTCCTGCGCCTGGGCCAGCTCGGCCTGGCCGCGCAGGCGCTCGGTGACATCCACGACGAACTGGTAGCAGCCCGCGCGCGCGCCCCGCGCGTCGCGCAGGGTGCGGAAGCTGATCTCGTAGTGGGGACGCGCCCGCCCGGCGTCGCCGAACGCCTCGACCAGGGTGATCTCCTCGCCGGCGAGCCCGCGTCCCCACACCGCCCGCACCTGCGCCTGGTGCTCCGGCTGATCGGCCAGCAGGTCGAGCATGTTGTCGCCCACCTTCGGCCTCACGCCGTAGATGCGCGCGAACTCGTCGGCATTCGCCTTGTTGATCGCCAGGATGTTGTAGTCGAGATCGGCCGCCATCACCATGATGTCGGTCCTCTCGACGATCGTGGCGAAGAGATTGCGCTCCGCGGTGCGCTCGGAGACCTGCAGCTCCAGGGTCTCGTTCAGGTGCTGGAGGCGGCGCTCGCTCTCGGCCAAGCGCTGCTCGGCCTCCTTGCGCCGGCTGAGATCGGCCGTGACGATCAGCAGGCTCTTGAGCCTGCCGTCCGCGTCGTCGAGGCGCCGGATGCTGCTGCTCGCCCAGATCGCGCTGCCGTCCGGGCGGCGATACCGCTTGTCGAGGGCGACGCTGCGGTCGGTCTCGAGGGCCCGCGCCATCGCGGCCGCGCTCGGCGACCGGTCCGCGGGATCGGTCACGTCGCCGATGCCGAGCCGCAGCAGCGCCTCGGCCGGCCGGTCGAGGATGCGGCACAACTCGGTGTTGACCCGCAGGAAGCGCCCCGCGGCATCCACCTCCGACAGGCCGACGGAGGCGCCGGCGAAGATCGCCGCCAGGTGCTCCTCGCTCTTGCGCAGGGCCGCCTCGGCGCGGGCGCGCTCGATCGCCGCCTTCACGCGCTCGCCGACGTCGCGGATCAGGTTACCCTCGGCGGTGGTCCAGGCGCGCGGGACCGCGCTCTGCACCGCCAGCAGGCTGACCCACTCAGCGCCGCGGAACAGCACGACGTCGACGAAGGCCGCGACCTCGCGCGACCCGAGGCCGGCGCGCGCCGCGTCGCTGAACCGGAGATCGGCGGCCACGTCCTCGACCGCGACGACGTTCCCGTCGCGGTAGGCGGCCAGCAGGTCAGGGCCGAACGCGGCCAGGGAATGCTCCCCCACGATCGAGCCGACGCCCCGGGCGTATTCGCGCTCGACCTTCATCAGGCTGCCGCAGATCTCGGCGTAGAAGACGCGGCTGGCACCGAGGCGCTCGCCGAGGCGCCGCGAGGCCACCTCGACGATCTCCGCCGACGCGGTCAGCGGGCGGAGCGTGTCGCTGAGATCGAGCAGGAAGGATTGCCGCTCCTCGTTGTCCCGAAGCGACGCCTCCGTCTCGCGCGGACGGCGCGCGGCGGGCTCCTGGCCGGCGAGCGCCGTGCAGGCCCCGTAGAGGCCGGCGACGTGCCCCGCCGTGTCCCGGACGGGCACCAGGGAGAGGGCGAAGCGCGCCGCGCCGGCCCCGTCGCCCCCGTCGTGGAGGACGTGCTCGCCATCCGCCGTGTGGACCGGGCGGCCGGAATAGGCCCTCTCCACGAGGGGGGCGAGACCGGCCCCGATCGCGCCCCAGACCTCGAGGTAGTCCCGGCCGAGGGCCGCGGGGTGCCGCCCGCCGAGGATCTGCGCGTAGAGATCGTTGTACAGGAGCCGCCGCTCCGGACCCCAGACGATGAACATCGGCTGGTTCGCGCCGAACATGACCGCGACGAGGGTCTTCAGGGATTCGGCCCAGGCGAGCGGCGCGCCGAGGGGCGTACTGTCCCAGTCGTGCGCGCTCAGGAGCACGCCCATCGCGCCGCCGTCGGCCAGGAAGGCCGGGCCGCGGATCGGGGCGTCAGATCTGCCGTGCATGACGTCCTGGCGCGGCTTCGAAGGGCATCGGGGGATCCTGGGGCGACGGGGTCGGATGCCGGTCTCGCCCGCTCCCTCGGGCGGCCGGCCGCGTTGCGGCGCGCGCCGGCGGATCATCGCACGCGGAGGCTACCGCGAAGGTCGACCCGGTCCGTTCGGTCGTCGGGGCGGCATCGCGCATCTGGTCGCCCGGCATGCCAGAGCGGTCCCACGAGACGCCGAGCTTGTCAAAGCCGGGGCCGCGATCGCGATCCCCGCCTCGCAGAATCCTGATACAGCCGGGGACCGGACAAGCCGGGCCGCGCGTCGTCCAGGTCCCTCAGGAGACGGCGGCCGGGCCGCGCGCCGGGCGGGCGGAGGCGAGCTGGCCCTGCAGGGTCAGCGCCAGGGCGTTCGAGCGCCACGGCCGCCGGACGATGTCGGCGATGGGAACCGCCGCGAGCACCTCCGGCTGCACCGCGTCGGTCGCCGACAGCGAGAGCACGATCGGCCGCACGCAGATCTCCGCGGCCCGGTGCGCGAAGGCGAGGCCCGAGGAATCGGCTAGACGGTTCTCGACGATCAGCAGATCGAACCGCTGCGGATCCCGCCGGAGGACGGCCAGGGCCGCCTCGGGATCCGCGTAGCCGACCGGCTCGTAGCCCAGGGCGGCCAACGTCTCCTCGTCGTCCTGGACCGACCCGGGCGTGCGCCCGACCAGCATCACGGTCCCGCCGGCCGCCGCCCCGCCCTCGACCTGCGGGATCACGGGCAGCCACACCGCGAAGGCGCTGCCCCGGCCCGGTGCGCTGCGCACGTCGAAGGCGCCGTCGTGCTCCTGAACGAACTCGTAGGCCGTGGCGAGCCCCAGGCCGGTCCCGGCCGGACGGGTGGTGAAGAACGGCTCGAAGATCCGCGCCAGCGTGGCCTCGTCCATGCCGCGGCCGGTGTCGGACACGCGGATCCGCACGTAGTTGCCAGGCCGCAGGGTACCGTGGGTCAGGGCGCCGGGACCCGGCAGGGCGACGCGGTCGAGCCGCACGTCGACGGCCGCGCCCGGCTCGGAGGCCTGGACGGCATTGCGGATGAGGTTGTGGACCACCTGCTGCAATTGCGCCGGCTCGCCGCCGACGCGGGCGCCCTCCGCGGTGCCCGAGAGCTCGATCGTGGCCGGGCCGGCCGTGGAGGCGCGGATCTGCGCCACGGTCTCGTGGAGCACCGCGTCGGCCGCGCTGGTACACTGCGCGGAGCGCCCGCGGCGGCCGAAATCGAGGATCTGGCCGGCGATCTCGCGCGCGCGGCCGCCGGCCTGGACCAGCAGCCCGACATGCTCGGCCGCCCGACCGGGATGGGACGGCAGGGCGTCCCCGGCGATCTCGGCATGACCCAGCATGACGTTGAGGACGTTGTTGATGTTGTGGGCGACGCCGCTCGCGAAGGTGCCGATGGCCTCGAGCCGCTGCGCGCGGCGCAGGGCCGCCTCGATCTCCCGGCGCTCGGCCCAGACGTGCTGCCGCTCCAGGGCGGCCGCGAAGCTGTCGGCGACGACCTGCAGCAGGCCGCGCGAGTGCCGCAGCCACGGCGGCAGGCCGGAGGTGGTGCGCTCGAAGCAGAGCAGGCCGACGATGCGCTCGCCCCGGCGCAGCCGCGCGCAGGCCCACGAGACGACGCCGCGCGCGGCCAGGGACCGGCGCAGGGCCGGCGGCCCGGTCTCGTCCGCCACCTCGACGAAGATGAGATCGCTGGCGGCGGCCGCCACGTCGTGCACGAGAGCCTGCTGCGCCACCGGCCAGCCGCTCGGCGGCGCGAGGCCGGGCCGGTTCCAGAGGTAAACCGCGCCGGTGCCATCGAGCATGAGGACGTAGCCGTGATCCGTGTCGAGCCCCTCGCCCACGATGGCGAGGACGTCCACGATGCGCGTGGCGGTCTCGTCGGGCTGGCTCGCCAGGAACCGGTTCGCCGCCCGCGCCACGACGGTCTGGAAGGCCACGGTCCGGCGCAGGATCCGGGTCCCGGCCCGCATCAGCAGGCCCACGCGGACCACGAGGGCGAGGAGCGCGAGGGCGACGGCGTAGAGCGCGAGGCGGAACCCGTCCGCCCGGGCCTGGCGCCGGTCGCGGAGGCCGCGGCGGGCGTCCAGGAGCGCCTCGCGGGCCGCCTCGCTCGACGAGGCCGGCAGCGAGCGCGTGACCGCGTCGACGTGCGGCAGCAGTTCCAGGAGCTGCCGCCCGTGCAGGACGATGGCGTCGACGTCGCCGGCCCGGGCGGCCGCCCCGTCGGCGGCGTGCAGCGTCTCGAGGCGGCTCCGGATGTCGGCGAGGCGCGCCGGCGTCGAGTCGCGCACGAGTTCCGAGACCCGGATCTGGAGCGCGGCCACCGCGCGCGCGAGCCCGGGGGCGATGTCGGACTCGGACAGACGGTCGCTGAGCGAGTCGAAGTAGGCGATCGAGTTCTGCACCAGGGCGTTGCCGGTCTTGAACCGCTCGACCATCTCGGCCTCCCGGTCCACCGCCTCGGCCAGCACCCGGACATCGGCATCCCCGGCATTGCTCGCCTGCAGGTCGGCCACGGCCTTCTGCATCTCGCGCAGGTGCGCGACGATCGGATCGTAGTTGCGCAGCAGGCCGGTCCGGGCCCGCAGCACATCGTGCTGCATGCGCGACTCGGCCAGCGCCAGGGCGTCGACGGTCCGCTGGGTCGCCACGTAGGCGGCCTCCATCCCGCCGCTGCCGTTGATCAGGAGCCATGTCAGCAGCGCCGCGAGCAGCGCGCCGAGCGTGACGGCCTGCAGGGTCAGTCTCATAGCTGCGGCTTGCCGTCCGGGCGCGCGCCGTCCTGCAACCCCGCGCCGGGCGCCGGCGGCGCGGTCAGGGGCCGGCCCTCGTAGGTGCCGGTCAGGGTTCCCAGGAAGGCGACGATCCCGTCGACCTGCGCCGGGGTGAGTTCCCGGCCGAGCTGCGCCCGCGCCATGAGCCGGACCGCCTCGGGGAGCGTGGCGACGCCGCCATCGTCGAAGTACGGCGCCGTGACCGCGACGTTGCGCAGGCTCGGCACCCGCAGCACCTCGGCGACCTTGTTGGGGATCGTGACGAAGATCCCGACCTTCTCGAACAGGTTGCCGCCGACATTGACGCCCTGGTGGCACGCCGCGCAGCCGATCCGTCGGAACAGGTCGTAGCCCGCCCGCTCCGGGCCGGTGATGGCGCGGGCGTCGCCGCGCAGCCAGCGGTCGAAGCGGCTGTCCGGGGTGAGGAGGGTGCGCTCGAAGCTGTTGATCGCGTCGATCACCGCCTCCCGGTCGGCCGCGCGGCCGTAGGCGGCCTGGAACATCGGGGCGAGCACCGGGTCGTCGCGGACCGTGTCGAGGATCCGCGGCCAGGAGCCGCCCAGGAATTCGGGCCGCGTCAGGGCGAGCTCGGCCTGCTCGCGCAGGCTCGGGATGTCGCCGGCCCAGCCCAGCCGGAAGCTGAGCGCCGCGTTGAAGGCCGTCGGCGTGTTGCGCGGAACCGGCGTGCCGTCAGCGGTCAGGTTCCGGGGCACCGCGCTCGCGCCGCTGGTGCGGATGTCGTGACAGGTGATGCAGGCCCGGTCGCCTCCGCGCGACAGCCGCGTGTCGGTGAAGAGCAGCCGGCCGATGGCGGCCCGGTCCGGGTCCGCCCCCAGGGTGCCCGGCACCGGCGTGATCACCCCCAGGGCATCCGCGGCCTCGGCGGAGAGTTCGGCGTCGGCCGGCCCCGCGTGCGGCCCCTCGTGCGGCCTCTCGTGGGCGGCCGCCGCGAGGATCGCCAGCGCGCTGGCGAGGAGCGCGGCGACCGCGACGCGGCCGCGGCCGGGACGGAACCGGGCCACGGCTACAGCTTCTCGACGGTCGCGGTGAGGACGTAGCCGACGCCGCGCTCGGTGACGATCAGGCGGGGCGCGCTCGGATCCGCTTCCAGCTTGCGGCGCAGCCGCAGGATCTGGACGTCGATGCTGCGGTCGAACACGTCCTCGTGGACGCGCGTGGCCTGGAGGAGCTGCTCGCGGCTCAGCGGGCGCTGGGGCGCGTCGAGGAAGGCCACCAGCAGCGCGTACTCGCCCTTGCTGAGCGCGACCTCCGCGCCGTCGGGATTGGTGAGGCGCCGGCGGCGCCGGTCCAGCACCCAGCCGGCGAAGCGGCTGCGGTGGGACTCCTGGACCCGCGCCGGGGCGGGCGCCACCTCGGCGCGGCGCAGGATGACCCGCACCCGCGCGAGCAGCTCGCGCAGGCCGTAGGGCTTCACGAGGTAGTCGTCGGCGCCGAGTTCGAGGCCGATCACCCGGTCGATCTCGTCCCGGCGATGGCCGGTGGTGATGATCACCGGCAGGTCGCTCCGGGTGCGCAGGTCACGCAGCAGGTCGAGCCCGTTCTCCGAGCCCAGCCGCAGGTCCAGCACGACGAGGTCGAATTCGGCCTCCGCGAGCCGCTTCTCCGCCTCCGCCCGGTCGGTCGCCGCGGTCACGGCGACGTCGTGATCGGCGAAGTGGTCCGAGACGATGCGCTGCATGCCGGCGTCGTCCTCGACGAGGAGGATGCGGGTCGCGCCGGCGCGCGCGCTCCGACCCTGAACTCGGTCCAGACTGGATTCGATCATGGCCACCTCCGGTTCGCGGCGGCTCGCCGCGACGGCACGATCTCGACGCGCCGGCTCCCGGGGCGGGAGGAGTGTCCGGTCGGGCGGATATCGCCGACCGGAAGACCTTCGCGTCCGTCGCCGGTCCGCCCCGGCGGCCTACCTGGGCGCGTCCGGTCATCGGGCCTTACACGGCCGAGTTGATATCACGCCCCCTAAAAGATTGCGCCCTTCGCATTGTGCGTGACAGCACAGCGCGAGCATTCGAACGGTCCCGTACCGTATCGGACCAACGAAATTCGGACCTGTTACCGTTGTAACGGAAAACATCTTGCCCAGACACGGGGATGTAACTCGCGAAAATCACGATCACGCTCTCGCAATAGAGAGGTGACCATGCCTGACGCCGCGATTCTGGAAATCCGCCCGCGCCGTCGGCGACACTTCGGCAAGTCCGGGCCCGACTTCCGGAATGCGCCGGCTGACCTTGTCGGGCCGCCGCGACGCCCGCCGCGGGAGCGCGACGGTCCGATCTCGTCTCCGGTCGCCGCGTCGCAACCGGCGCGCGGCGGCCTCGGACGACGGCTGCTCGACGCGCTGGTGGTCAGCTTCGCGTTCGGCGGGTGCATCCACAGTATCCACCCGGATTACGTCGACTTCCTGCGCGATATCAGCAGCACGAATCGGCACGCGCTCTGATCTCTCCGCTGTCGACAGAGCAACCTCATCCAGATCGATCCAGCCAGGTCCGCCTCGTCGCGGCCTAACCGCGCCTGCGCCGCGGGACGTGCCCCCGAGCTGGGCGGGCATGACGCCCGCCCGCGATCATCTTGGGACATCCAGATCATGTCGCTCAACGTCCTCTGCATCTCGTGGGGCACCACGGGCAACCTCAGCCCTGTCCTCACGGCGGCCCGGCAGCTGCGCCGCGCGGGGCACCGCCCGCGCGTCATGGCCGACCCGGCGATGTGCGGGGAGGTCGAGGCCGCGGCCTTCCCGTTCGTCGGGTGGCGCCGGGCCCCGACCGGCCTCGATGCCGATCCGGCCGACTTCTCGGATCTCGCCGACTGGCTGCGCCGGACGATGTTCGCCCCGGCGGGCGCCTACGCGGCCGACACGCTCGACGAGATCCGCCGCCTCCCGACCGACGCGGTCCTGAGCCTCGACCTCCTGCCCGGCTGCGCCCTGGCGGCCGAGGCGGCCGACCTGCCGCACGCGGTCCTGTCGCCGCATATCAGCATCCGCCCGCTCCCCGGCATCCCGCCCGCCGCGAGCGGCCTGACGCCGCCGCGGACCGAGGCGGAGCGGGACGCGGTGGACGCGGCGACGGCCGCGATCGTGTCGGCGATGGAGCAGGGTCGGCCGGCGCTCAACGCCGCGCGGCGCGCCTTCGGGCTGCCGCCGGTCGCCAGCGCCTTCGCGCATTTCGATCGCGCCGACCGCGTCCTGCTGGCCGTCAGCCGCGCCTTCGACTTCGACACGCAGGCGCTGCCCGCCAACTATCGCTACATCGGCCCGCTGCTCGACGAGCCGGGCTGGTCCCGCGGCGCGCTGACCGCGTGGCCCGGGGCGCGGCGGCCGCGGATCCTCGTCGCCGGCAGCACCGGCGCCCAGAACCAGACCGCCCTGCTGCGGCGGGTCGCGCGCGCCGTCGGGACGGTCGAGGCCGAGACCGTCGTGACCACCGGCCCGAATGTCGGGGCCGCGGACCTGGACGCTCCCGCCGCCGTCCGGGTCGTGGCGGCCGCCTCCCACGACGCCCTGATGGCGCGGGCCGATCTGGTGGTGTGCCAGGGCGGCCACGGCACGGTCAGCCGGGCGCTGCTGCACGGCGTGCCGCTGCTGGTGATCCCCCTGGCCCGCGACCAGGCCGACAACGCTGCCCGCGTCGCCCTGCGCGGCGCGGGCCTGCGCCTTCCGGCCGGCGCGGACGAGGCCGAGATCGCCGCGGCGGCGCGCCGGCTCCTGGCGGAGCCGGGCTTCCGCAGGGCCGCCGAGGCCCTCGGGGCAGCCGTGCGGGCGGATCTCGACGCGGGCGGCCTCGTCCGCGAGATCGACGCGATGGTGGCGGCGCGCCGGGATCCCGGGGCCCGGGGTGTCGCTCGAGGCGGAGACCGGCTTTGGGCCTGACCCGCGCCGCCCCGGCGCATCCCCCCATCCGCCCCGGCTCGGCCGCCTTCTCGGCGCTGCTCGGGCTGCTGGCGGCGCTCCCCACCTTCGGGATCGACATGATCCTGCCGAGCCTGTCGGACACGGCGGCCGCGCTGCATGTCCCGGCCACCGCGATGGGCGCGGCTATGGGCGTCTACCTGCTCGGCTTCGGCGGCGCGCTGCTGGTCTACGGTCCGGTCTCGGACCGGCTGGGCCGCAAGCCGGCCATCGTCTGCGGCTGCCTCCTCCTCGTCGTCGGCAGCCTCGGCTGCGGCGCGGCGCGGACGCTGCCGGACTTCCTGCTGTTCCGAGCCGTGCAGGGGATCGGCGCGGCGGGCCCGGGCATGGCGGTCCTCGCGATGGTGCGCGACCTGTTCGAGGGCGAGGCGGCGCGCGCCCGGATGTCGTTCGTCGTCCTCACCATCAACGTGGTGCCGACGGTGGCCCCGACCCTCGGCGCCGGGCTGATGCATCTCGGCGGCTGGCGCCTGATCAACGCCGCGCCGGTCGCCGCCGCCCTGGCGGCCCTGGTGGCGATCCGGCACGTCGACGAGCCCCTGCGGCGCGCCGCGGATCCCGGGCCGGCCTCCGGGATCCTGCGCGGCTACGGGCGGATTCTGGCCAGCCGGATCTTCCTCGGCCACGCCCTGTGCAACGCCGCGGCGGCGGGAGCGGTCTTCGCCTACATCACCGGCTCGGCGCTGGTCTTCGTCGACGCCCTCGGCCTCGACCCGCTGGCCTACGGGCTGGTCTTCGGGGCGAGCTCCCTGTCGGTGATGGCGGGCGCCTTCCTGAACGGGCGGCTCGCGGCCCGGGGCGTCCCCCCGTCGCGGGTGATCGCCGCCGGCCTCGCCCTGGCGACGGGCGCGGCGGCCGCGCTCCTCGTCGCCGCGCTGGCCCGGCCGCCCGCGGCCCTGCCGGTGGTCGCCGCGATGGTCGGCGTGGCCCTGGCCTTCGGCCTCGTCTCGCCCAACGCCATGCACGGCGCGACGGAGCGCAACCCGGAGGACGCGGGCGCGGCCAGCGCCGTCGCGGTCTTCCTGCAGATGCTCGCGGCGGCCATCGCCAGCGATCTCGTGGCCCGGTTCTTCGACGGCCGGTCCGCCCTGTCGATGGCCGCCGCGATGCTCGGCTGCTGCCTCGCGGCCGCCGCCGCCCAAGCGGGTCTCGCCCGATCGGCGCCCCGCGCCCCCTCCCAGCCCCACGGAGAACCCGCATGATCTTCGACCCGCCCCCCTGGCCGCCCCACTACCTGACCCGCGAGGACGGCCGGCTCGCCCATATCGAAGCCGGGCCGCTCACCCCCGAGGGGCAGCCGCTGCTGCTGATCAACGGCTGGACCGGCGATCACGGCATCTTCACGCCGCAGATCCGGCACTTCGCGAAGACGCGCCGCGTCGTGGCGGTCGACCTGCGCGGCCACGGCGCGAGCGACGCGCCGGAGCGGGCCTACACGGTCGCGGGCTTCGCCGAGGACGTCGCGTGGCAGTGCCGGACGCTGGGCCTCGTGAAGCCGATCGTCATCGGCCACAGCTTCGGCGGCGCGGTGGCCCTGGAGCTGTGCGGCCGCCACCCCGACCTCGCCGCCGGCCTCGTCATGATCGACTCGATCGTCCTGCCGTCGGCGGACAGGGCGGGCGCCGGCGCGATCGAGGGGCTGCTGGCGGGCGTCGGCGGCCCGGATTACCGGTCCGTCGTCCGGGAGATGGCCTGGGCGATCGGCGGCGACTACGACCACCCGGCCAGGCGGAAGGCGATCTTCGAGACGTTCATCCTCGGCGGCTGCCAGCGGACGCCGCAGCACGTCGCCTACGCGGCGCTGCGCGACATGGTGCTGGGTCACGACCCCGTCCCGGCCGCGCGCGCCTGCCGCATCCCGATGGCCTACATCTCGGCGGACGTGCCGCTGGTGGCAGCGGCCCGCGACCTCGACCGGCTGCGGGAGCTCTGCCCGCAGCTCGTGACCGCCCAGACGCTGCTGGCGGGCCACTTCAACACGATCGAGGTGGCCGAGCAGGTCAACGCGATGATCGAGCGCTTCCTGGCGGTCGGCCTGAGGCCGCGCGGGCCGTAGCGGGACGCCGCGGGACCGTCGCCGGACGGGCGGGGCGCGTCAGGACGCCCGGCCCGCCTCCGTCCGGTCGCCCAGGAGGCGCCGCGCCGACGAGATGACCTGGAGCGTCTGGGAGCTCAGCTGCTCCTCGCGCGCCCGCAGCGCGTAGTGTCTCAGACGGACGATGAGCTGGTCCTCGTCCGGGACCCCGTGGTCCATACCGCCCATCACGAAGTCGGTGATCGTCCGTCGGAGCAGCGTCTCGAAGACGTCGTCCGTATTCGCCCGCCCTGCAACCATGAGGACTTCTCCTTCTGCGAAGCGGCGCCTTTTTCGGAGCGTTAAGTTACGGCATGATTTCGGAACATCTCACACACCAAACCCGCGGCGCCCGGCGTGCTCTTCCGCACAAGGCGGGCGCGTGGGTGCCCGGCCCGCCGGAACGCCGAATGTTATGGCTGTAATCATCGGCCAAGCTCCCGCAATCATCCTGTAGCTCGGGCTTCCGAGAGTTCTCGCGCAACACAGCAGCGAGAATTTCCGGATGAATGCGACCGACGATCTGACCCGACAGGCCGGGCCGCCCGGCTCCCCGGCCGATGTCCCGACGCTGACGGTGGCGGAGCTCGAGGCCGACCCGCACGGCGTGTTCCGGGCGTGGCGGCCCAGGCTGCCCTTCGTCGGCCACGAGATCGCGGGCGTCCTGATCCTCCGCGCCCGCGACGTCGATCTGCTGATGCGCGACCCCCGCGCCCAGGCGACGGAGACGCTCTATCCGGAATCGCGCGCGATCCCCGAGGGCGCGCTGTTCGACATCTTCGCGCACGGCATGCTCACCGCCAACGGCGCGGTCCACCGCCGGCGCCGCTCGCCCTTCACCCGCACCTTCGCGGCCCGCCTGATCGAAGGCCTGCGCCCCCGGATCCGCGTCGCCGCGGAGGGCCTCGTCCGCGACTGGCTGGGGGACGGAGAGGTCGACCTCGTCGCGCGCTACACCGCCCAGATCCCCGCCCAGGCCATCGCCGACATCCTCGGCCTGCCGCGCGACGACATTCCCCGGTTCACGCACCTCGCCTACGAGGTCTCGCGGGTCCTGAGCTTCACCTTCGGACCGGAGGACATCCCGGACCTCGAGGCGGCGGCGGTCGCGCTGCAGGACTACGTGGCCGCGATCCTCGCCGCGCGCCGGTCGGCGCCCCGCGACGATTTCCTGTCGCGCTTCCTCGCGGAGGCCGAGGCGGCCGGCGAGCTCACGCCGCAGGAGGTGGTGATCCAGCTCGTGCAGATGATCATCGGCGGCACCGACACGACCCGGGTCGCCGGCGCCATGCAGGTGGCGCTGCTGCTGCAGCATCCCGAGCAGTGGGCGGCGGTCAGCCGCGATCCCGAGCTGATCCCGGCCGCGGTGGCGGAATCCCTCCGCTACGAGCCGAGCGCCGGGTCCGCCGGACGCGTCGCCCGGGAGGACATCCCCCTCGACGGGCACGTCGTGCCGGCCGGGAGCCTGATGCTGCTCTCGACGCTGTCGGCGATGCGGGACGAGACGGTCTACGCGCGTCCCGACACCTTCGACATCCGGCGCACCGACCTCCCGCGCCTCCACCCGGTCTTCGGCGGTGGCGCGCACCGGTGCATCGGCGAGGCCCTGGCACGGATCGAGCTGGAGGAGGGGCTGGGCGCCGTGCTGCGCCTCGCCCCGCGCCTGCGCCTGACCGGTGCGATGCCGGTCCTCCGGGGCCACAGCGGCATCCGCCGCATCGACGCGCTGCGGGTCGCCGCCTAGCGCCCGCGCCGCCTCCCGCGCGCCCGTTGCAGCCGTAGCCACTTCGGCTCCGCGCCGCAGCCACGCCGTAACGGGCCGCCCCCAGCCTCGCTCCCGGACGCCCCGACGATCGTGCCGCGATCGCGCGGCGCCCTCACGTCCCACACGGAAAGGACATGCGATGAAGGTCCTCCTCTGCTCGACGCCCGCCACGGGCCATCTCAATCCCCTCCTCGCGATCGCCCACATGCTGACCGCCGACGGTCACGAGGTCATGGTCCTCTCGGGCTCGGCCTTCCGCGACCGCGCCGTGGCGGCCGGCGCCCGCTTCATGGCCCTGCCGGGCGCGGCCGATTTCGACGGCCGCGACCTCCGCGCCGTCGTGCCCGAGCTGGCCCAGATCGCGCCGGGGCCGGACTGGCTGCGCGTCGCCATGGAGCGCATCTTTGTCGACCGCATCCCCGACCAGGCGCGCGGCCTGCGCGCGGCGCTGCGGGCCTTCCCGGCCTCGGTGGTGATCGGCGACGACATGTTCTTCGGCGTGCTGCCATCGCTCCTGGGGCCCCGCGCGGAGCGCCCCGCCATTGTCCTGTGCGGCACCTCGATCCTGCACTGCGCGCGGCCCGACCGGGCTCCGGCCTTCCTGGGCCTCCCGCCGGCCGAGACGCCCGAGCAGGAGGCCGCCTACGGCCGCATCGCCGAGGCCTACGACGCGGCGGTCGACCGGCCGGTCGGGCTGAGCCTCGCCGCCAAGCTGGCGGAACTCGGGCGCGCCGCCCCGCCCTGGCCGCTGTTCGACGCGGTGGTGCGGCTCGCCGACACCTACCTGCAGCTCACCGTCCCGAGCTTCGAGTACCCTTTCCCGCTGCCGCCGACGGTGCGCTTCATCGGGGCGCTGCCGATCGTCCCGGGGCAGGCGGCGCTCCCGCCCTGGGCGGCCGATCTCGACGGCGCGCGCAAGGTCGTGCTGGTCACGCAGGGCACGGTCGCGAACCACGATTTCGGCCTGCTCGTCGGCCCCGCCCTCCGGGCCCTCGCCGATGAGCCCGACATCCTGACCGTGGTGACGGGCGGCGGCCGGGGGCTCGACGCCATCCCGGGCCCGATCCCCGCCAACGCGCGGCTCTCGCCCTACCTGCCCTTCGAGTGGCTGCTGCCACGGGTCGACGCCATGGTGACCAACGGCGGCTACGGGAGCGTGAACCAGGCCCTGAGCCACGGGATCCCCCTCGTCGCCGCCGGCCTCACCGAGGACAAGGCCGACGTCAACGCCCGCATCGCGTGGTCGGGTGCCGGGATCGACCTCGCCGCGAACGACCCGGCGCCGGAGGCGATCCGGCAGGCGGTGCGGACCGTGCTCGACGCGCCCGGCCATCGCCGGGAGGCGCGGCGCCTCGCCGCCGAGTTCGCCACCTACGACGCGAAGGCCGAGATCCTGCGGCTCCTGTCGAGCCACGGCGGCCGCGCGCGCAGCGCCGCCTGACCGGTCCCGCTCCCGACCCGAGGGCCGTCCCGGCGCGGACGACCCTCTCATCCGCGCCCATCACGGCACCCGGTCCGGCGGACCGGGTGCCGTTCGCGTCTCGGGGCGACGCGTCCGATCTCCGGTCGCGATCGTCCCGGCAACGATCCTGAGCACACCCGTCGATCGCGCCACATTTCTGCTGTCATTGTTTTCCGATCCGCCGAAATCGCGGTGAAAGATCGGGTTTTTACTTTGGCTCCTCCACCACGAGGAGCACCAGATCATGAAATCTCACCGCACACGCACCGCCGCGGCCCCCGCGATCGGGACGCTGCTGATGGTCCTGGCGGCCCCGACCGAGGCGCGGGCGCAGCCGGTCCCGCGCTTCGCGCAGCCCGACGTTCAGCGCCTCGCGGCGATCATCCATGCACGCCCGTTCCGGACGGATCTGGACCTCCGCTCCCCCGCCGTGGCGCGCGAGCACGCGCGGGCCCGGCGCATCATCGGCCGCGTCTGCACGGGCTGCTGATGCCCGCGATGGCGCTCCGGCAACCCCGCGCGGACAGAGCGGACGCCTGTCCCGGCCGCGCGGGGGGTGCCGGGCGACGGGCGGGGACCGCCCCGATCCGCCGACGCCTCGCCGTCGCGGCGGCGGAGCACGGCCGGCTCCTCGCCGCGGCGCCCCTGCCGCTGCTCCTGGCGCTCGCGGCCACGACGACGCCGGAGCCGGTCACCCTCGGGCTCGGCGGCCTCGCCCTGGCGTGGCTCTCGCTGCGGGTGCAGCGCCTGCGCGGAGCCGCGCGCGCCGCGACGCGCCAGCGGAACAACCTCGCGCGCCTGACCGCGCCGACGGTCGCCCGATGGGTCGCCGAGACGGATCGCGCCGCCCGGCGCCCCGGCTGGGAGCAGGAGGCGACGGTGCTCTTCGCCGACATCCGCGGTTTCACCCGCCTCTGCGAGGGCATGGCGCCCGGCGAGGTCGCGGATTTCCTCGCCGCGTTCCGGTCCCGCGCCGCGCGCGCGATCGAGGCGGCGGGCGGGCTCGTCGACAAGTTCGTCGGCGACGAGGTGATGGCGGTGTTCGGCGTGCCGGACGCGGCGGCCGGGGACGCCGAGCGCGCCATCGCGGCGGCGCGCGCGCTCGCGGCCGCGATGGCGGCCTGGAGCCGGGAGCGCGGGGAGGCCGGCCAGCCGCCGGTGCGGCTCGGCATCGGACTGCATCGCGGCCCGGTCTTCATCGGCGTCATCGGGGCGGAGCGCATCGAGTTCACGGCGGTCGGCGACACCGTCAACGTGGCCCGTCGCCTGGAACAGATGACCCGCGCGCTGCCCTGCGACTGCCTCGCCTCGGAGGCGGTGGTGCGGGCCGCGCCGTCCGGCGGGGCGCGGCTGATCGCCGTCGGGCCGGTGCGCGGCGCCCGCACCGTCCTGCGCCTGTTCACCCTCCGGCTCGACCCGCCGCGGACGCGTGCGGACCGAACCGGCGCGTCCTGAAGACCCGGCGGGGCAGGGGGCGGCGACCGCGGCCCGCCGCCGTTCCGGATGCCGCCCTCACGCGCGGGGTCCCTCGGCGAGATCGTCGAGGTCGACGCGCCGGGTGATCCCCAGCGCGTCCAGGAAGGTCGCGTCGTGGCTGACGACGAGGAGCGCGCCGTCATAGGCCGCCAACCCGGCCTCGAGGGCCGCGACCGCGTCCAGGTCGAGGTGGTTGGTCGGCTCGTCGAGGAGCAGGAGGGGCGGGGGCGCGCGGTTGCCGAGCGCGCAGGCGAGGGCGGTCCGGACCTGCTCGCCGCCGCTCAGCGCCGCGACGGGGCGGTCGGCGGCGGCCGACCGGAACTGGAATCGCGCCAGGGCCGCCCGGCACCCGTTCGCGTCCTCCCCCGGGTTGAGACGCGCGAAGTTGTCGGCCACGGTCCGGTCGCGGTCGAGCAGGTCGAGGCGCTGGTCGAGCAGCGCGGCGCGCACGCCGACCGACACGCGGCCCGACCACGGGCTGAGGCGGCCGGCGACCACGGCGAGCAGGGTCGACTTCCCCGACCCGTTCCGCCCGCAGAGGGCGACGCGCTCCGGACCCGTGACCGCGAGGGACACGGCCCTCAGGACCGGTTGTCCCGGCCGGTAGCCGACCGTCACATCGGTGAGCGCGAGGACGTGCCGGTCGGCGTGGAGCCCGCTCGGCGGGACCGCGATCGCGGCCGGCTTCACCGACGCGATCCGGTCCCGGGCCTCGATCAGTTCGGCCTCGGCGCCGGCGCGCTGGCGCTCGGTGAGGCGCGCGCTCCCGCCCGCCGTCCGCTCGGCGTTGTCCCGGCGGGCCCCGGCCAGGATGCGGGGCAAGTCGCCCTTCGCGGAGCGGCGATGCCCGGCCGCGTCGCGGCGCTGCTGGCGCTCGACCCGCTCCTGCGCCCGGCGGGCGAGGTCCGCCGCCCGCTTCTCGGCGACCGCGAGGTCGTGCTCGGCCGCGGCGAGGCGCGTCGCCTTGGCCTGCCGGAAGGCCTCGAAATTGCCCCGGTAGCGGGTCGCCCCCGCCGGCGCGAGGTCCACGATGGCGTCCATCGCGTCCAGCAGGGCCCGGTCGTGGCTGACCACGACCGCGCCGGCGCGCCAGCCCTGCAGCACCTCGCGGACCGCCCGCCGCCCGTCGCGATCGAGATCGTTGGTCGGCTCGTCGAGGAGCAGGAAATCCGGCGCGGCGAAGACCGCCGCGGCGAGCGCCGCGCGGGCGCGCTGCCCGCCGGAGAGGCGCCGCAGCGGCGTGTCGGGGCTCACCGGCACGCCCGTCCGCGCCAGCGCTCCCGTCAGGCGCTCCGCGAGCGTCCAGTCGGCGAGGGCGAGCTCGTCGGCCTCCGCCGCACCGGTCTCCGCGCGGCGGAGCAGCGCCAGGCCCGCGGTCGCGCCGAACAGGTCGGCGACGGTCTCGTCCGCGGTCGGGCCCGCGAACTGGCGCAGCAGCGCGACCGTGCCGTCGCGGTGGACGGTGCCGCTCGTCGGCGCGAGGCGGCCCGCGAGGAGGCTCAGGAGCGTGCTCTTGCCGGCGCCGTTGCGGCCGACGATGCCGGTCCGCTCCCGCGCGAAGCTGGCGGTGATGCCGGAGAGGACCGGGCGCTCGTCAGGCGCGGTCCACGCGACGTTCAGGAGGGCGAGCTGTGCTGGCATGCGGAGAGACGGTCCTGGCGGCAAGGCGGGGCGGCGTTGCAGTCAGGGTCAGTCTCATCGGCGTCTCGGCTCCGGCGGGGCGCCTCGGTAGCGCCGGCCGCGCCCTCCCGCAATGCCGCCGTCGCTTTTTTCGCCGGGATGTCACAAACCGGGACGCTGCATCGTCTCGTCGCCGACCGGGAGGCCGGAGCGGCAGGGTGCCGCTCGGCCCGGTCCGCGCCGGAGACGGGAAACATGAAGATCGTGGTGATCGGCGGCAGCGGGTTGATCGGCCGGCATCTGAAGGCCGAGCTGGAGCGCGCGGGCCACGAGGCCGTCCCCGCCTCTCCGAGCACGGGCGTCGACGCCGTGACCGGCGACGGCCTCGCCGAGGTCCTCGTCGGCGCCGACGCCGTGGTCGACGTCGCGAACGCGCCCTCCTTCGAGGACGCGGCGGTGCTCGACTTCTTCGAGCGCTCGAGCCGCAACCTCCTCGCCGCCGGCCGGCAGGCGGGCCTCAAGCACCACGTCGCCCTCTCGATCGTCGGCACGGATCGCCTGGACGGCAACGGGTACTTCCGGGCGAAGGTCGCGCAGGAGCGGCGGATCGCGGCCTCGGGCCTCCCCTACACCATCGTCCGCGCGACGCAGTTCTTCGAGTTCATCGCCACGATCGCCGAGGCCTTCGCGGTGGGGGATCGGATCGTCGTGCCGGACGCGGATTTCCAGCCCATCGCGGCCACGGACGTCGCCGCGGCGCTCGCCGCGGTGGCGGTCGGCGCGCCCGCCGACGGGACGATCGACGTCGCGGGGCCGGAGCGCTCGTCGTTCCGGGCGTTCGTCGCCCGGCGCATGGCGGCCGCCGGCGACGGCCGCGCGGTGACGGTTGACGGCGCGGCCCGCTACTTCGGCGCCCCGCTGGCGCGGGGCTCCCTGGTTCCCGACGACGGGGCCGCGGCCCGCCTCGGCGGCACGCGCTTCGAGACCTGGCTCGCGACGGCATGACGGGACCCGACCGTCCCCGCGGACAGGTCCGGCCGCGACGCGTCCGGGCATCCGATCCGGTCGCGCGGCCGGTGCACGGGGACGGGACCGCCACCTTCGAGGCCCACCGCCCCCGGCTCCTCCGCATCGCCTACCGCATGCTCGGCTCGCGCAGCGAGGCCGAGGACGTCGTGCAGGACGCGTGGCTGCGCTGGGTCGCGGCGGACCGGACCGGGGTCGCGGCGCCCGACCGGTTCCTCGCGCGCGTCGTGACGCGGCTCTGCCTCGACCAGATCAAGTCGGCGCGCGCGCGGCGGGAGAGCTATGTCGGCCCCTGGCTGCCGGAGCCGCTGGTCGAGGCGGCGGCGGACGGCGTGGACGAGGACGACCTCACCCTGACCCTGATGCTCGCGCTCGAGCGGCTGTCCCCCTTGGAACGCGCGGCCTTCCTGCTCCACGACGTGTTCGGCCTGCCGCTCGGCGACGTCGCGGAGACGCTCGGGCGCGCGCCGCCGGCGGTGCGCCAGCTCGCGGCGCGCGCGCGCCGGAACGTCCGGGCCGCGCGCCCGCGCTATCCCGTGACCCGCGACGAGGGCGAGCGCGTCGCCCGGGCGTTCTTCGAGGCCTCCGCGAGCGGCGATGTCGCGCGGCTGCGGACGCTGCTCGCCGACCGCGTGACGCTGTCCTCGGACGGGGGCGGCAAGGTGCTCGCCTTCGTCAATCCGATCCGGGGGCTGGAGCGCCTGCTCCGGCTCTACGCGGGCGTGCGGCGCAAGTGGGGTGACGACCGGGCGGCGCTGGTCGCGTTCGTGTGGATCGACGGGCTTCCGGGCTATGTCAGCCGCGAGCGCGGCGGCCTCCTGCAGACGACCGCCCTCGCGATCGAGAACGGCCGGATCGACGCCATCTACGTCACGCGCAATCCCGACAAGCTCCGCCACGTCGCGCGCGCCGTCGCGGCCGGGCCGACGCGCGGCGGCGCGGCCGCGACCGGAGCGGGCCCGTCTTGACGACCCGCCCCGCGGCGCGGCTTGCATGGTGCGCGGCGGGCCCTCGCGTCGCCGCAGGTGGACCGACCCACGCGGACTGATCAACCATGCCGGCGCGCCCGCTCGTCCTGTTTCCCGATCCGCGCCTGACGCGCCCGGCCGAGCCGGTCGACGCGTTCGGGCCGTCCCTGCAGGCCCTGGCCGACGACGTCCGGGACACGCTCATGGCCGAGAGCGCCATCGGCCTGACGGCCCCGCATATCGGCGTCCCCGCGCGCCTCGTGGTGGTCCGGATGTCGCCGGACGAGAGCGCCCGCATCTACGTGAACCCCGTCGTGTCCTGGGCGTCCCCCGAGACGGCAACCCACGACGAGGGCAGCGTCAGCATGCCGGGGGTGCGCGAGCGGATCGCCCGGCCCGCCCGCATCCGCCTGAGCTACCGCGACCTCGACGGGTCCGCCCGCGAGGCGGAGACGGAGGGCTTCCCGGCCGCGGTCCTCCAGCACGAGATCGACCAGCTCGACGGCGTGTTCTGGATCGCCCGCCTGTCGCGGCTGAAGCGCGAGCGGCTGCTGAAGCGGTTCGAGAAGGGCCGGCCCGCCTAGACAGGTCCGGGCCCCGCCGGCGGGAGCCGGCGCCCCGCCGCGAGCGTGCTGGCGGAGCCGGCGCAGGGAGGGCTAGGATGAGGGCGACGTCGCCAGCCCTCCGGACTTGTCTCCGCAGAACGGACCTTGCGCATGCATCCTGCCGTGGCCGCCGCCACCGCCTTCAAGGCGGTTCACGAGACCGGTCAGGTCCCGGACTACGAGCGCATCCTGCGGCAGGGCTACAGCCGCTTCCTCGCCCCGGGTGACGTCGTCGTCGATGTCGGCGCCCATACCGGGCTCCACCTCGTCGCGTTCGCCGACCTCGTCGGTCCGACCGGCAAGGTCCACGCCTTCGAGCCGATCCCGTTCCTGATGAAGGACCTGGCGCGGCGGTTCGGCCGGCGGCCCGAGGTGGAGCTGCACGACGTCGCCCTCTCCGACACCGCGGGGCGGACCGCATTCACGGTCGCCAGCGTGCCCGGCGAGAGCGGGCTCCGCGCCCGCTACTTCAGCAGTCCCGCCATCACGTCGAAGACGATCACGGTCAGGACGGCGAGGCTCGACACCGTCCTCGGTCATCTCCCCGCGGTGGCCTACATCAAGATGGACATCGAGGGCGGGGAGCTGAACGCCCTGAGCGGCGCGGCCCAGCTCCTCCGGCGATGCCGCCCGATCGTCAGCGTGGAGTACGGCTGGGCCGGCTACTCCGCCTACGGGCACGCGCAGGACTCCCTCTACCGGTTCGCCGAGAGCCACGGCTACATCTGCGCGGACATCACGGGAAACCTGATCGACGACGCGAGCACGTGGCTCGCGGTCAGCGACTGCGTGACGTGGGATTTCTTCCTCGTCCCGCAGGAGCGTCGACCGGACTGGGGCGCGATGTTCGCGCTCCGCCCGGTGCCTGGACCCGCGTGATCCGGACCCGGGCGGGACAGCGCGACCGGTCCGGATCACGCGGCGGAACAAGCGCCGCGCATGGTGCGTTGCACGCTCCCGCTTCTGCGCCGTCCGGCGTGGCCGTCCGTCCATCGTGCCCAGTCCCGAAGGTCCGTCAGGACCGCGCGCAGGGTATCTCAGACCAACCCGCGTGAAGGGTCGTGACCGTGCCGAAATCGCGGCAGCCGCTGCAATCCTCGTCCGCCGCCAGCGCGCCGCTGGTGAGCCTGCGTCGCGGATCGGGCCAGCTCTTCGAGAGCGAGCGTCGCCTCAACGCGGTCCTCGACAACGCCTCCGTGTCGATCTTCCTGATGGATGACCGCCAGCATTGCATCTACATGAACCGCGCCGCCGAGCAGCTGACCGGCTGGACGCTGCGCGACGTTCTCGCCCGCGACTGCCCGCTGCACGACATCGTCCACCACAGCTACCCGGACGGCCGGCCGTTCCCGCTGGAGGAGTGTGCGATCGACCGCGCCTTCCCGGAGAACAACCAGGAGCGGGGCGAGGAGGTGTTCGTGCACAGGGACGGGCACTTCTTCCCCGTCGCGTTCACCGCCAGCCCGATCCGCGACGACGCGACCAACATCATCGGCACGATCATCGAGGTCCGCGACATCAGCGACGAGAAGGCGGCGGCCGAGCGCCAGCGCCTGCTGATCAACGAGCTCAATCACCGGGTGAAGAACACCCTCGCCACCGTGCAGTCGATCGCCGCGCAGACCTTCCGGGGGCAGACGGACCAGACGGCGCGCGCCGTCTTCGACGCCCGGATGGCCGCCCTGTCAAACGCCCACAACGTGCTGGTCGAGGACAATTGGGAGAGCGCCAGCCTCCGCAGCGTGGTCGAGCGCGCGCTCGCCCCCCACCTTTTGGCAGAGGTCGATCCCGGCCGCTTCCGGTTACAGGGACCGGACGCGCGATTGCACCCTAAGGTGGCAGTGACGCTGGCAATGGCCTTGCACGAGTTGATGACCAACGCGGCGAAGTACGGCGCCCTGTCGACGCCCGAAGGCCAGGTCGCGGTGACGTGGTCCCTGCACGACCGGGATGACGGCCGGCAGCAGCTCGACCTGCTCTGGGAGGAGCGGGGCGGCCCACCGGTCGCGCCCCCGACCCGCAGGGGGTTCGGCTCACGGCTCATCGAGCGGCAATTGCCGCTGGAGTTCGACGGCAGCGCGGCGATCACCTACGCGCCCGCGGGCGTGACTTGCCAGATGCGGATCCCGCTGACCCGCCTCGGCTGGATCGGCCAGGAGACGGTCGAAGGACCGCGCGCGCCATGACGCCGCTCGCCGGACGCCGGGTGCTGCTGGTCGAGGACGAGAGCCTCGTCGCCATGCTGGCCGAGGACATGCTGCTCGACCTGGGCTGCGAGGTCGTGGTGGCGATGCGCCTCGACAGGGCCCTGGCCCATGCCCGGAGCGAGGCGTTCGATCTGGCGGTGCTGGACGTGAATCTCGGCGACGCGCGCAGCTACCCGGTCGCCGACCTGCTGCTGGCGCGCGGGACGCCGTTCCTGTTCGCCACCGGGTACGGGCAGCACGGCCTGGACGCAGCCTATCAGGCCGTTCCGGTGCTTCAGAAGCCCTATCAGGCGGCGCCGCTCGAGCATCTGCTGCTCCGCCTGCTGAGCGGCGAGGACGCGTGCCGCGCGGACCCGACCGGCCTGCCGCCGTCCTGCCGCTGTCGGGCATCCGAGCCCGCCCACGGGCAGTTCCGCGCCGATCCCATCCGCTGAGGCGGCCGGGCCGATGCGGGGACCGAAGCGACGGCACGGCGCCGACCGGCAGGGAGGGGCACTACCATGATCGATCTCAACACGGCGACGGCCGAGGAGCTGGACAGCGTTCCGGCCCTGAAGGGCCACGGCTTCGAGATCGTGCGTTACCGGGAGGAGCGCGGCCGGTTCACCAGCCTGCGGCAGCTCGACGAGGTGCCGGGCCTCAGCGGCAAGACCGACGGCATCGCCGATCAGGTCACGGTCGCGGAACACCCTTAGCGCCGGTTCCGAGCGGGCTGGGACCGAGGCGATCGCCGAGCCCGTGCCGCGAGCGGCGCGGGTCCCTTCTCCCGTACCGGAGAGGGGCATGGTGCGGCGGTCCCGACCGGGGGCGCCGTCCTTCCGAAACCTCGCGACAGGATCGGGAACGGCTGCGGCGCCGGACCCACGGGGTCGCACCGGTTCAGCACCGCCCGCGTACGCACGGATCTGCCCCTGCGGCGGATCGCGGGACCGCTGGCCCGGCGGGATGGCCGGGCGCGGCCGAACCCGGAGGATCGCGGCTGACATGCTTTCGCCGCCTGTCCGTGTGATGGGCTGCGCGAGCGGTGTGAACGCCGCGCGGGCCGACGATGCCCGCGCAAGCCCGAGCTTCGAGAAGCAACGATGAACATGCAGGTCGAGAAAGCCCAGGGCAGGCCTCTGAAAGGCATCGACCGGAACAAGGTGATCGCGCAGTCGCTGCGGCAGTTCGCGCGCCTCCCGGGCCTGCCCGACACCAAGAAGGGCGTGCGCTCCTATCAGAGCCACGTCAAAAGCGACCCCTGGCTGCCGCTCCTGTTCGTTGTCTGCTTCGTCCTCCCGACCCTGGCCGCCGGGATCTACTACGGGCTGATCGCCTCCGACCGCTACGTCACCGAGGCGCGATTCGCGATCCGGCCGACCATCGGAACCGCCGACAAGGCGACACCCGACACGGTCGGCACGAATGCCGGCGTGATCAAGGCGACCGTCGCCCAGGAAACGCTCATCGCGCAGGAGTACATCCACAGCCGGCCGATGGTCGAAGCGGTCTCCGCGGAACTCCCGATCCGCGCGTGGTTCGGTCGGGACGACATCGACATGTTCTCCCGCTTCAACCCTGAGAAGCCGGTCGAGAAGTTCCTGCGGTACTGGCGGCGCCGGGTCGATGTCGACGTCGAATCCGCGTCCGGCATCATGTCGCTGACTGTCGAGGCCTTCGATCCCGACGAGTCGCTCGCCATCACCAAGGCGGTCATGGCGGACACCGAGCGGATGCTGAACGAGCTCAGCATGCCGTCCCGGAAGGACGCCGTCGACGTGAGCACGCGCGTCCTGAAGCTCGCGGAGGAGCGGGAGGCCAAGGCCAACGCTGCCCTGAACGAGCTGCGCAACCGCGAGGGCGTGCTCGACGTCATCAAGTCGAACACCGCCACCATCAAGTCTGTCTCGGAACTGCGGGAGACGCGCACCAAGCTCGCCGTCCAGCTCGCGGTGCTCCAGCGGGACCTCGGCCCGCAATCCCGCAGCATCGTCGACCTGAAGCAGCAGATCGGTGATCTCGACGCGAACATCGCGCGGGTCCAGCAGCAGCTGGCCGGCACCGCGCCGACGGAGAAGCGGCGCCTGTCGGACGCGCTCACGCGGTTCGAGGATCTCGAGCACGAGCGCGAGAACGCCGAGAAGTATCATCGCGACGTGCAGCTGGCCTATGACCGGGCCCGCATCGTCGCCCAGCAGCAGGTCGTGGCCCTGGTGCCGATCGTGGAGCCCATCAAGGCCGGGTCCTCGACCGAGCCCCGCCGCATCCTGATGACGAGCATCATCACAGCCGCCGCCGCCGTGCTGTTCGCGGCCGCGATGTTCACCCGCCGCATGCTCATCACCTGATCCCGGGTCAAGCCGGCACACGGCCGGCACCACGAAAAAGCCCGCCGCGGCGGACCGGGCGGGCTGAGGGAGTGCTTGGGAGGAAGCGGAACCGTACGGCGGATCCCTCTGGTATGCCAGATACCGGATCGCAGGGCAGGTCTGCGAAATCGCGCGGTCTACCGAGGGAATACATTTCCTGAACGAGGCATCGGGCCGGCCAGACCGGGTGTCGAAGCTGTCGGCGACAGCGGTCTTCGGCTGCGCCCGCGCCGCTCCTAGGCAGCCGCCGCCCGGGGCCGGGTCCGCTCCTCGAGGCCGCGGATCGTCGCGGTGAACAGCCTGTCCAGGGCGTCACACGCGTCCGCCCGCTCGGCGCAGGCGGCGCTCCGGGCAGCCTCCTCGATGACGCGCAGCCGCGCCACGAGGGCGCGCGCGCCGACATTCGCGCTCATCGACTTGAGACTGTGCGCGGCCCGGGCGATGGCCGGCTGATCGGAGGCGGCGAGGGCCGCCCTGAGATGGGCGAGCGCCACCGGACCCTGGGCCCGGTACAGGTCGAGGACGCGGTCGAGGAAGGCGCCGTCCCCGAGGCCGAGCAGCCCGTCCAGGACCTCGGCGTCGAGGAGGTCGTCGGCCGCCTCGGGCGGCGCGGCGACCGGGCCGACCGATTCGGGCGTGCCGGTTCGCGCGGGGGCGTCCGCCGGCGCGCCGCGCAGCGCCGGCACCTGCGCCTGCAGCAGGTCGGCGAGCTGGCGCAGGGTGAAGGGCTTCAGGAGCGTCCCGTCCATGCCGGCCGCCACGGCGGCGTCCGCGGCCTCGCCGAGGACGTGCGCCGTGAGGGCGACGATCGGAACGCGCCCGCCGGCGGTCGCCTCGCGCTGCCGGATCCGCCGCGCGGCCGCGAAGCCGTCCAGGACCGGCATGCTGCCGTCCATCAGGATCAGGTCGAAGTGCCGCGCCGCGGCGGCCGCCACGGCCGCGGCCCCGTCCTCGACGGTCACGACGTCGGTCACGCCGCAGCGGGCCAGCGCCTCGCGGGCGACCTCGCAATTGACCGCGCTGTCGTCGGCGACGAGCACCCGCGCGGCCGGGAATTGCGGGAGCGCCTCGGCCGTGGCGGCTGTCGCGGCCGAGGGCGCGGACGCCGCGAGGGCGTCCCCGGCGGCCAGCGCCGCCAGGACGGGTTGCCACTCCGCCTGGGTCACCGGCCAGCGCAGCACCGCGTCGGCGAGGCCGGCGCTGAGCACCGCGTCGGCCGCGCCGTCCCCCGGCCCCGCGACGGCGAGCACCCGCCCGGCCCGGTCCGGCCGGCGGCCCGCCGCCACGAGGGCGGCCGCGTCGCCGATCCAGTGGGCGGCGGTGCCGCTCCCCGGCGCGACCGGCGCGACCGGTGCGAAGCCGGCCGCGCCCAGGCCGGCCGCGAGGGCGGCGCGGGTGGCGGGGCCGGCCGCGTCCAGCACGATCGCGGCCGGCACCGCCTCGCGGCGCCGGACCGGGCGGGCCGGCTCCGCGACGGTCACGGGGATGCGCGCCGAGAAGGTCGAGCCCGCGCCGACGCGGCTCGTCACCGCCACGGTGCCGCCCATGGCGGCGACGATCTGCTGGGCGATCGAGAGCCCGAGGCCGGTGCCGCCGAACCGGCGGGTCGTCGACTGGTCGGCCTGCGAGAAGGCCGAGAAGATCGTGGCCAGCTTGTCCTGCGGGATGCCGATCCCGGTGTCGGAGACCGCGATGACGAGGCAGCCGTCGCCGGCATCGATCGCCATCCGGACGGAGACGTGGCCGGCCTCGGTGAACTTCAGCGCGTTCGACACGAAGTTGCTCAGCACCTGCCCGAGGCGGACCGGGTCGCCGAGGATCGCGCGCGGAACCTCCGGCGCGACCTCGGCCGCGAGGTCGAGCCCGGCCGTCCGGGCCCGCTCGGCGAAGAGCGTCACCGCGGTGTCGGCCAGTTCGGCGGGGCTCACGGGCACGCGCTCGAGCTCGAGCTTGCCCGCCTCGACCTTCGCGAAATCGAGGATGTCGTTGATGATCGCCAGCAGCGACCGGCCGGACCGGGCGATCACCTCGGCGTAGCGGCGCTGGCGCGCGGGCAGGTCGGACCCGGCCAGCAACTCGGCCATGACCAGCACGCCGTTCATCGGGGTCCGGATCTCGTGGCTCATCGTGGCCAGGAAGGCCGACTTGGCGGCGTTGGCGGCGTCGGCGACCTGCTTGGCCTCGCTCAGGTCGGCCGTCCGGGCGCTGACCTCGGCCTCGAGGTGAGCGCTGTGGGCGGCGAGGCGGTGATCGCGCTCGTTCACCGCCGACAGCAGATCGTTGAAGGTCCGCGCCAGCGCGCCGACCTCGTCGTCGCCTCCCACGGGCGCGCGCTGCGCGTAGTCGTGGCGCAGGCGGGCCGCCTCCATGGTGCGGGCGAGGGCGGCGAGCGGGCGCGTGACGCTGCGCTGCAGGTAGAGCGACACGCCGACGCCGATCGCGACGGCGAGCAGCGCCGCCAGCGCGGCGTTCTGCGCGGCCGCCCAGATGTGGCCGAGGATGTCGTCGGTCTCGCCGATCAGCACGACCCGGCCGACGGGCAGCCCGTTCTCCACGATCGGCGCGGTCGCCTGGAGGCTCCGGGTGGCGAGCAGGTGCAGGAGGGACAGGTCCGCGCCGTCCTGGGCGGCGTCCCGGGTCAGGCGCAGGCCGATCCCCTGCTCGGCGAGGACGGACCCGTCCAGCCGCTCGATCGCGCCGTAGACGATGGACGGCACCTTGCCGATCGCCCGCAGCGACGCGTCCGCGCCGTCGGCGTCGCCCGCGGCGGTGGCCCGGGCGCCGCCATGCGCGAAGACCTGCGCGACGGCTTCCAGCGCCGCCTGCTTGTCGGCGGCGTAGCGGGCGACCTCGCGCCAGACCGACAGCGCCGCCGCCAGGACGAGCGCCGCCGTGACGGCGCCGGTCACCGCCAGAGCCAGCCGGCCCGCCAGGGAGCGCCTCGGCCTCAGCCACGCGAGATGCACGCTCTGCTCCTTGAGGTGGCCCGGTCGGGCCCGAACGCGGGAAGGGGCGGGGAAGGGGGGACGGGAACGGGGATGGTGTCAGGCGGCGGCGCGCAGGCAGGTCCGCGTCACCGCGTCCCAGCCCGCGAGGAACGCCTCGACGCAGCGGGGATCGAAGTGGCGGCCGCTCTGGTCCGCCACGAAGGCCCGCGCCCGCTCGAGCGGCCAGGCCGCCTTGTAGGGCCGCTCGGTCACGAGGGCATCGAACACGTCCGCCACCGCCACGATGCGCCCGGAGAGCGGGATCGCCTCGCCGCGCAGGCCCTTCGGGTAGCCGGTGCCGTCCCAGCGCTCGTGGTGGCTCTCGGCGATCTCGGCGGCGAGCCGCACGACGTCGGAGGTGCTGCCCTCCAGGATCCGCCGGCCGCGCTCGGCGTGCTTCTCCATCTCGGCGCGCTCCTCGGCGGAGAGCGGTCCCGGCTTGAGCAGGATCGCGTCGGGCACGCCGATCTTTCCGACATCGTGCATCGTGGAGGCGAGCTTCAGGATCCGGATCTCCTCCGGGTCGAAACCGAGGTTCCGGGCGATGACGCCCACGTAGCCGGCCACCCGGGCGATGTGGTCGCCGGTATCGGTGTCGCGGTGCTCGGCGGCGCGCATCAGGAGGGCGATGATCTCGCGCTCCCGCGCCTCGATGACGGCGACCGCCGCCGCGACCTCGCGGGCGAGCCAGGCGGCCCGGTCCTGCTCCTGCCGGTGGGCCGCGCTAATCTTCATCAGGTTGGTGATGCGTGCCTGGATCTCCACGGGATCGCAGGGCTTGCCGAGGAAGTCGGTGGCGCCGGCGCGCAGGGCCTCGTGGCGCAGGCTGCGCTGGTCGAGGCTCGTCACCATCACGATCGGCACGTGCGCGAAGCCCGGGATCGCCCGCGCCGCCGCGATGACCTCGAGGCCCGTCAGGCCGGGCATGTCGTAGTCGGTGACGACGACCCCGATCCGGTCGACATGCGCCCGCAGGAAGTCGAGCGCCGTCACGGGGCACGTGAAGGCGACCGGCTCGCAGTCCGCCACGGGCTTGAGCGCCTGCATGATCAGCAGGTTGTTCATCTCGGAATCGTCGAGGATCAGCGCGAGCACCGTGTCACTCCCAGGCGACGAGCCGTCGACGCAGGATCCGCATCGCGTCCTCCCTACTGCGACAGCAGCAGCTTGCCCGAGAGGGGGCCGACCCCCTTGGGCACCGGCACGCTGGTCGCGTCGTAATTCGCGTTCAGATAGAGGTTCGGGCCCTGGTACAGGTTGACCTGCTGGGCCACGATCACCGTGTAGGCCGACTGGTCGGCGACGGGCTTGTCGGCGTCGATCACGACGCGACCGGCCGGCAGGTAGAGCGTCCCCAGCATAGTTCGCGCGTTGTCGCTGATGATGCGGTAGGTCCGCATCGGCTTGGTCGCGGCCAGCGGCGGCGGGGTCGGCGACGGGGGCGACGGGGGCGACGGCAGCAGCGGCGCGACAGCCTGGTCCAGGCCGGCGAGGATCGCCGCGGGATCGACGGGATCGCTGACCGTGCGCTCCTCCATCATCAGCAGGCCGGCCATGGGGCCGGTGGTCGGCGCCGACAGGCTGACCGTTGTCTTCTTGTCGAAGAGGAGACCGCCCTTGTTGCCGGTGAAGTAGAAGGCGACGTCGGTGCCGGACATGGCGGCGCTCTGGTCGACGATGAGCGGCCCGTCCTTCATCACGTAGGTGCCGGCGCGCAGCGTCACCGAGGCGTTCTTGGTGATGCGCAGGCCGCCGCAATAGGTGCCCGGCTCGAGGGTGGCGCTCTGGTCGACGAGGTTGCCGCCGGTGTCGCGCTTGCTGTTGGCCGAGGAGGGGATCGCCGTGCACGCGCCGACCGGCGGCGCCGCCCGGTCCTTCAGGGGGTCCTGGATCGGCGGGCAGCCCGTCTGCGGCGGCGGCGCGAAATTCGCGCGGGCGCCGTCGAAGCCGCCGGCGGTGCAGATCGTCTGCGCCCGGGCATAGGCGCTGTCCTTGCCGACCATGCCGCGCGGGCTCTGCGAGTTGCTGTAGAGGGAGCAATCCTGGGCGGTCACCTCGGCGCTCTTCTCCAGCTCGAACGCGCCGGCGGCGAGCGGGTCCAGCGTCAGCAGGCAGAGGCGCATCTTGCCCACGACGCGGACCGTCGAGCGGACCGAGACCTTGACGGCGGGCACGCCGACGAAGCCGCCGAACGCGAGCTTGACGGTCTCGTCCACCGTCGTGGCGACGCTGGTCTTGTCGTCCGCCACCTCGACCCGCAGGGCGTAGGGGCTCTCGGGGCGCGGCGCCGCCTGGGCGTGGACCGTGTCGACCACGATGCTCTTGGCCGCCGCCGAGGTCGCGACGGCGAGCTTGAGGTAGTTGCCGGCCGCGAGGACGCCGGCATCGGCGGCGTTCTGAAGCTGGCTGCGCCGGGCGGCGAGGCGGGCGTAATCGATGCCGCCCCCGGTCAGGCCGAGCAGCACAACGGCGCTCAGGCCGAAGGTCAGGGCGACCGAGCCGGACCGGTCGGTCACGGCCCGCGAGCCCGCGCGGAGCACTCTCCAGAAGGGGGAAATGGACGCGTCTCCCAGGGCGGGACCGGATCGGCGGCTGCGGCGGCACCGGCCACCGCTCCGGCAGGCGTAGAGTCCAGCTCCTAAAATTCCGTCGCGCCGGAGCCCCGGAAAGCTGTCGGAGCTCGAGTAAGGCCCCTTTAGCTGTGAACAACGTCTATACGCTGCCCTCCAAGGCCCGCCGCCGCGCCGACGACTGGCCGCATCGGGACCAGCACCGTGAGAGGATACAACAATACACAACCTGAGGGCGAATCTGGCCCCTCATCAAGCGTCGCGCCCGCAAAATCTTCCTGAACACGCAATTTCTACTCAGATTTGAACCGTTTTTAAACGGCCTCGTCATAGGGTTATTTCGTCCGCGCCTCTGCGTCCGGACAGCGGCAGGCGTGGACCTGCAGAGTTCGTTCGGCATGATGGGCATCTTGCGGCGCGTCGCGACCGGCCGCCGTCCCGGCGGGACCGAGGGCACCGCCCGGCGCGTTCGGCGGTTCGCCGGTCACCGGACCGGCGCCTCAGCTGTGGAGTTCGCGCTCCTGGCCGCGCCGTTCCTGGCGCTCCTGGGCGTCGTGGCGGAAGCCGGCGTCATCGCCATCGAGCAGCAGACGCTGGACATCGCGGTCGACCGGAGCGTCCGGCAGCTGCGCACCGGCACCTTCCAGGACGGCTCCGACGGCAGCGATCCGAGTGAGCGCCTCCGGAAGATCGTCTGCACCGGCCCCTCGGCGCTGTTCCCCTGCGCCGATCTGCGCCTCGACGTCTCGCGGACACCCTCGTTCGCGACCTCGCAGCCGGCGGAACCGTTCGACAAGACCACGAAGAACTGGACGCCGGGCTTCGGCCAGCGGTTCGAGTGCCCGCAGGGCGGCGACACCGTCACGGTCCGGGTCGCCGTGCCGGTGATGCGGCTGTTCCAGATGCTGGATTTCACCGGCCGGATCATGGCCGACAAGACGCAACTGCTGGTCACGACCGAGATCTTCAGGGCCGAGGATTACGAGCCCAAGCCGTGCTGAGCGGCCGTCCGCGCGCCTGCCTGATCCGCTTGATCGGCGACCGGGAGGGCGTCAGCGCGATCGAGTTCAGCGTGATCGCCCCGATCCTGCTGCTGATCCTCATGGGGTCGATCGAGCTGCCCCGGGCCTACATGATCGGGAAGCGGCTCGACAACGCGGCCGCCACGATGGCCGACCTGATTTCCCGCGGCAGCTACGCCGACCTCAAGCCGGTCTTCGCCGCGACGGGCGCGATCTCCAACCCCTACGACGTGAGCCGGGCGAGCATCGTGCTGACGGCGGCGGGCACCTACAGCGACGGCAGCTCGGCGACGACCAAGGTCTGCTCGAGCGCCGAGTCCAACGGACAGGCCCGCACGGCGGGCTCCTCGCTCGGCGCACCGCCCGCCGGGATGACCCGGAACGGCGACCGCTTCGTCGTGTCGGAAGTCACGATGACCTACCACCCGATCTTCCCGGTCCTCTCGAACCTGACCCGGTGGACCTTCCGGTACAAGAAGATCTGGCCGGTGCGCGGCGGCGAGATCTACAACGGGCAGAGCGAGGTGGTTCTGCCCGGGGGCAAACCCTGCCCGGCCTGACGGGCGGGCGCTTCGCGCCGGGCCGGCGCTGCGGCCGGCGCCACCGGATCGCCCGGTGGCGCCGGATCGCGGCCACGCCCCGCCTCAGCGGGCCGAGACCGCGGTGGCGACGACCCGCCGCGAGGCCGGGCTCGCCGGGACGAGGCGCGGCGTCGTGGTCAGCTCGGAGGCCGGCCGCACGGCGGCCGTGGGACGAGCCTGCTCGCGGTAGAGCGGCGGGGTAAGCGCGATGGTCTCGTCAGCCCGGGCAGTGCCGATCATCGGGACGGCGGTGAGGGCGGCGAGAACGATGGTGCGAACGGTCATGGTCTGAAGTCCTCTCGTTGTCCGGGTGGTGCCCGGCTTCGAGGGGTTATCTACGTTGCAGCGCATCATGATCCAAACAGATGCGATCGATTCTCATTATCGATCGCGTCAATGCCAGGACCGCCGCCGGTCCGCCGCATTGCCCCGGTGGCCCGCTTTCTGCTCGCGTGCGGGCTGCCCGATCGGCGTGGGGCAGAGTGGGCCTGCGCGACGCCGATCACTGACGAACCGCCCGGGGGGACCCGTCGAGTTAATGCTAAATTAAATCTCACCCTCGAAGGTCGGGCACGCAGTCGAAAATCCGTGAACTGCCAGAGGTTTAGCGCGTAAAAGTTTATCTATTCGCGCGGAAGGAGACGGCTCGTTGCTGGTTGCGGCCCTGCTTTTCGCGGTGGGCATATGGGAGGGCTGGCGGTATCGGGCATCGGTTCTGGTGGCCAGCTCGATGCTGGTCACCCTCGCGTGGCTGGCCCTCTGGATCTTTGTCTGGGCACAGCTCGACACCGAGAAGGTCCTGCTGCTCTTCGCCTATCTCACAGCCCTTCAGGCCGGCTATCTCGTCGGGGCCTATCTCGGCGTCGACACCGATCCGAATTGCTGACCGGACGGGCCGAGGCATGCTCAGCGGCCGAGCGCGACCGGGATGCTGAGATCGACGATCCCGTCCTCACCCAGGAGTGCGGCCGGCGGCACGGGCGCCGGGCTGATGCCCTGCACGGCGCGGAGCGCGCGCTCGTCGAGTCTCGGCGAGCCCGAGCTCTCCTCGATCTCCGCGCCCTGCACCGCCCCATCGGCGGCGATCTGCACGTGGACGACCACGGTTCCGCGGCCCCGGTCGGGACCCGGCCGCGTCCCGGCGCGGTCCGCGGCATCGATCCGCGTCACGAGATCCGAGAGCCAGGCCCGCGCGGCGGGTCCCGGGGTGGTCCGCGCCCCGGCCGCCCCGGGCGACAGGGTCAGACCGAACACGACGGCAGCGGAGATCACGGCGCGCGGCGACATGGGCAACGGCGGCTCCTCGAGCCCGGGATCGGGGATCGACCCTACGCGCAGAGGCGGGTCCCTTGCGACTCCTCCCGCCGGTCGCCGTCACGAGACAGCGGTGGATTTCCGCCCCTTCGGCCCCGCGGCGGCCAGCATGACGTCGTCGCTGCCGACCTCGAGACCGGTATAGCCCAGCATCTCGGCGAGCTGCGTCCGGGCCCGCCAGACCCGGCTCTTCACCGTGCCGATCCGGCACTGCATGACGGCCGCGGTCTCCTCGTAGGTGAGGTTCTCGATCGCCACGAGCACGAGCGCCTGCCGCATCGACGGCGCCAGGCGGTCGAGGGCGGCTTGGACGTCGCTCAGATCGAGGTGGCCGCCCTGCTCGGGCAGCGAGACCATCCGCTCCGCCTGCGCGCCGTCCTCGTCCTGCACCTCGCGCCCGCGCTTGCGGTGCTCGTTGTAGAACTGGTTGCGCATGATCGTGAACAGCCACGCTTCCAGGTTCGTGCCCGGCGCGAAGCTGGCGCGCGAGCGCCAGGCCCGGAGAAGCGTGTTCTGGAGGAGGTCGTCGGCACCGACATGGCTGCGCAGGAGCGAGCGCGCGAAGCGCTGCAGGTTCGGCACCATCGCGAGGAGCGAGGCCTGGAACGCCTTCTCGCGGCCGTCCTGCGCCCGGCCGAAAGCGCCGTCGAGCAGCCTCAGCAATTCGGCGAAGCGATCCGCGATGGTCGGCTCGACGTTGTCCTGCGCGTAGGTCGCCGCGAGCAGATGGCCGAGATGATACTGCACGCTGTCGGGGAGCCGGGGGCCCTGCGCGTCGATTGTATCGGCGTCGAGCGAGAGTTCGAGCATGATAGCCGATCACCTGAGGAGTATGATAAATCGCGTGGCGCCATTAATCGCTGATTATGCCGTATCCGCCGCAACATAGATCAGCGGACGGGCACATCTTCGGACCGATATATGCTGGGATCCGCGGCAATCGCGACAGATATGCCGACGGAAAGAGGGAGTTCGATGAGGTCATACGTACCGGAAAACTGTTCGCCGCGCGGCCGTATCTGCGGCAGCGCACGCGGAGATCTCGCTGCTGCGAATGCCCATCCCGACCCGGTCGGGCGCGGGACGCCGCGGACCGCGGGATCGCGCCCATGACCCGGCTCTCGGATCTCGAGGACGACCCCGCCTTCCAGGAGGCCGTCCTGGCCGTGCGGGGCGCGGCCAGCACCCTGAGCGGCCGGGCCGTGACCCTGGAGGAGGCCCGGTTCCTCGTCGGCATCGCCCTGACGACCTTCGCGCATGCCGGCGGTCTCGAGGAGCCGAGCCGCAGCCGGCTGGCGCGCTTCTCGGCGCGCATCGGGCCGGGCACCGTCGTCGAGACGCTGACCAAGCACTGAGCGCGACCGCCGGAGGCGCGGGCCGGCGGCCCGACGCCTATCCGGCCTCCGCCATGGCCGCCCGCAGAACCCGGAGGAGGTCCGCCATGACCGCCTCCCGGTCCGGATCGCGCGCCGCGAGGCGGAGCCCCGCGGCGACGTGCTGGTCGATGATCAGGAGGCCGACCTCGCGCAGGGCCGCGGTGGCGGCCCGGATCTGCTGGATCTCGTCGAGGCAGTGCCGGTCGGCCTCGACCATAGCCCGCAGGCCCCGGACCTGACCCTCGATCCGCCCCAGCCGCCGGACCAGCGGCGCGCGCTCCGCGTCGGTCCGGGCGAGGCAGACACGACCATCGACGAGCGTGCCGCGTGTCACGGTTCTGCGAGCCACCTGTTCCCGTCCGCGCGGGTCGCGGCGCGCCGGGGCGCCGCGACTTCGGATGGAGCCGTCCCGGCCGGCGGACCGGCCGGGTGCCCGGCGGCTCAGCCGATCTGCTGAGCCTCGGCGCCGCTGTCGGGCCGCGCCGGGCCGAGGACCGGCTCCTCGCCCATCGGCTGGTTCTGGACGACGCTGAACTCGCCCTTGCCGTCCAGCGACGGTCCCTGCGTCCAGCGCCCGGCCGGCGGCGGCGAGCCGTCCGCCGACGTCGAGAAGAAGTTGTAGTTGAACTTCTGGTTCTCCTTCTCCTGCGGGAAGGAGTTCGGGATCGGCAGCGTGCCGGCGTGGCCGCCGAGTTCCTCGATCACCGCCAGCCATTGCTGCTGGTGCATCGTGTCGCGGGCGATGAGGAAGCTCCACATGTCGCGCATGCCGGCATCGTTGGTGGCGTTGTAGAGGCGCACCGCGAGGACGCGGCCTGTGCTCTCGGCAGCGACGTTGCAGTACATGTCGGCCGCGATGTTGCCGCTGGCGTAGATGTGGCTCATGTCGAAGGATTGGCCGTCGGAATTGCCCGGGAAGGCGGCCATGCCGGTGGAGAGCAGCGTCTTGTGCAGCATGCCCTCGGCGATGTGGCGCGGGTTCTCGCCGCCCATCACGGCACCGACGATCGCGTCGGCCGCCCCGGCCTCCTGGACCTTGGTGGGGGCGTTCTCGAGGTTCAGCGCCACCGCGGTCGCGAGCATCTCGATATGGCCGATCTCCTCGGTGGCCGTATTGAGCAGCATGTCGCGGTACTTGGTCGTCGGGGCGCGGTTCCCCCAGGCCTGGAAGAAGTACTGGAAGGCGACCCGGATCTCACCCTCGATGCCGCCGATCGCCTGCTGGAGCATGCGGGCGTAGACCGGGTCGGGACTGTCGACCCTGACCGGGTACTGAAGCCGCTTGTCGTGATAGTACATGATGTCTGTCCCTCGCGAGAGGCACGGCGTGCTCAAGCCCACCGCACGATCGGCCGTCGGCCCGGTACTCCGTGGGAGCATCGAGCCTCGCACCCTGTCCAACCCGGCTTCGGGACCACGGTTCGATCTTTCGCGAATTTTATAACGATCAATATTTGACCGAACTCGTTTTATCGCGCCAAGCCAGGCTATTGGCACGAAAATCCGCGATCAAGGCCACGCTTAATCGGCCCGTATTACACAATGTATGTTAAGGGCGCCTCATCCATGTTGAGGGGGCGCCGCGCATGACCGGATCGCCGGCCGCTCTCTCTGGCCGCGCGGCCCGATGCGTGGGGACGCCCTGGTGCGGCGGGGGCAGCTCACTCGGGAGCGTGGATCGCCGGCCGCGCGAACGCGGACCGCGCGGCGGTCGGGGCGCCTACAGGAGCCCGGTGCGCCGGGCGAGCATCATCCCGAAGGCGAGGCAGGCGGCGAGGCTGACCGCCAGCATGGCGACGTTGGTCCAGAACCGGACCGGCCGGCTGGACCCGTCGATCCCGCTCGCCCGGAGCCGCACCCACGGCACGTAGAGGTAGAGGGCGATCAGCGTCAGGATCAGGAACGCGAAGGTGGCGATCCGCCCGGTGATCAGGGCCGCGCCGGCCAGGACCGCCCAGCCGATGACGAGGCCCAGCATGGTGAACAGGGCTGTCGAGTTCACGTCCGCGCGTCCCCTTCAGCGGATGGTGTCGGCCGGGCCGCCGCCGCGATCCTCAGTCCGCGACAGGCTCCGCTAGGGAACCCTTAGCATCGTCCGGACTGATTGCGAGATCGGGAAGGTTTCTGGTGCTGCGAGAGAGGATTGAACTCTCGACCTCTTCATTACCAATGAAGTGCTCTACCACTGAGCTACCGCAGCAGGTGACCGGGGCGCCCCCGCGGGGGGCGTGTCCGTCCGGCCGAGTGGGGCCATAACGGATCGCCGCCGCGTTGGCAACGCCGTGTTGCGCGTTCCCGCCGTTTTAGGTGCGCGATGCGGCCCGGATCAGGGCCGCGAGGCCGGGCTCGGACACCGCCTCGGCGGCGTCCGACGGGGTGAACCAGCGCAGCTCGCGCTGGCGCGCCTCGGGGAAATGCTTGAGCTGCTTGCGCACCTCCAGGGGGAACACCTTCACCTGGCAGAGGACGGTGTCGAGGTTCCTCAGGCGCTTCTGGTAGAGGTACAGCCCGATCGGGCGCTTGCCGACCGCACCTCGCAGGCCGGCCTCCTCGTAGGCCTCGCGCGCGGCCGCCTCGAACGGCTTGCGGCCCTTCATCGGCCACCCCTTCGGGATGACCCAGCGGCGGCTCTCCCGCGAGGTCACCAGCAGGATCTTGGTCTTGCCGTCCCGCCCGTGCCGGAACGGAAGGGCTCCGACCTGCCGGCGCGGCTCGCCGTCCTCGTCGAGGACGGTCACGGCCGCACCGCGCGACGCGGGACGCGGCCCCGATCCGGCCGGATCGACGGCGCGCGCGGGCTGTGAGCGGGCTGGGGGATGATCGGATCCTCGGTCGACGACTCACGACAAGCTACACGGCGAGTCGGCTCATTCAACTTGCAATAGTCGAGCGCCGCGGCGTGACCGTGACCCCGCGGCGCTCCTGTCATCCCGCATCCGGATGGCCGGAGCGCGCCGCGACCGGTCAGCCGATCCGGCGGACTGCGCGCTCGGCCGAGCCGGAGGGCGGCAGCGCCGCGGCCGCCATCCCGGCCGAGACCGGGTCGGCGCCGGCCGCCTTCGGCGCGCCCGCCTTCGCCGGAAGGACGGTCGGGATCGGCGCGGCCGGGACCGGGCCGGCGGAGGTCGACGCCGCCGACGCGACCGAGGCCGAGACGGTGGGGACGGCCGGGGGCGACGTCGTGGCCGCGGGGGACTTCGACGCGGGGGCCGGTTTGGCGACCGGCGCCGCGGCGTTCGGGGCCGCCGGCACGAGCGCCGGACCGGCGGCGTCCGCCTCCGGCTCCACCGCGGGCGCGGCACCGAGCGTGTTCGGCGGCTCGCGCCACGCGAAGGCGTCGAGACGCCCGGTCACCGGCGAGACCGGCGCCCAGGTATCGGTGGCGATGCCGTCGGCGATCCACACGCGGTCGCGCGGGGCGCGGGCGGCCCTGGCCAGCCACTCGCGGGCCTGACCGGAGGCGGCCCCGTGCTCGGCCTCCTCGATGGCCGCCATCATCAGGCAGGCCCGGGCGGTCGGACGGTCGGAGAGCAGGGGCTTCACGGCCTCCCGGGCCCGCTTGTAGTCCCGCGCGTCGAGGGCGGCCTGGCCGAGGGCGAGACGGGACTCAGGGTCCCAGACCGACAGCTTCGCCAGGACCTCGGCGCGGGCGAGGCGGTCGCGGACCGAGTCGCCGGGCCGCAGGCCCAGATAGACCTTGGCGAGGTCGGGGTGAGGATTGGCCTTCCAGGCCGCCTCGACGATCCGGGCGGCCTTCTTGACGTCGCCGCGGCGGGCGAGCAGGCGTCCGGCGATGCAGGCCGCCGGCACGAGGTCGGGGGCGAGCTTGACCGCCTGCAGGACCCGCTCCGTGGCGAGTTCCGGCTCGCCGGCCTCGCGCTCGCCGGCGATCGCGGTGAGGAGCACCGCCCGCTGGCGCCGGGCCGCGGCCTTGTCGATCAGTCCGAGGGACGAGCGGCGCTCGATCGTCTCCAGGGCCGCCGCCCAGTCGCCGTCGGCGCTCTGCGCCTCCAGCAGGGCCTCGTTGGCCCAGGTGACGCTCGGGGCGAGGCGGGCGGCCTCGGTGGCGTAGGCGCGCGCGGCCGTCTCGTCCTCGCGGCGCCGGGCCTCCACGAACAGGCCGCGCAGGCCCAGGACCCGGGTCTCGGGATCGTCGACCATGCGCTGGAAGGCGCTCTCGGCCGCGTCCCGGTCGCCGGAGATCTGCGCCGCCTGCGCCTTGAGCAGCAGGGTCAGCGGCTCGGTGCCGAGGAGCCGCTCGGCGTCGCCCGCGTAGCGGCGGGCCGCCAGGGGATCGCCGGAGCCCACCGCCACCATGCCGCGGGAGAGGGCCGAGAGGCCCTTGGCCCGGCGCCGCTCGGCCGAGCCGCGGACCAGGGCCTCGGGCAGGCCGATGACGCCGCGCACGATCGCCCAGAGCAGGCCCAGGACGATCGCCGCGGCGATCACGCCGACGAGGGCGACCGCGAGGCTGGTGCCGATCTGGTAGCCGTTCCAGACGACGGTGACGGTGCCGGGCCTGTCGGCGATCCAGACCGCCCCGAAGGCGGCGAGTGCGAGCAGGGCCAGGAAGGCGAGGGCGCGCCACATGGGGTCAGTATCTCCTGTCGGCGGCCGGCTGGCGGCCGTCGCGGGGTGCGGGAGGAGCGGGGCGCCTGGGCGCCCGCTCGGAGATGGTGCGGCCGCGCAGCGCGCGGATCGGGGCCCTCACCGGACTAGCGCCCGGGGGCGGCCTGAGCCGGCTGGGCGGCCCCGACCGGCAGGGCCTTGAAGGCGCCGTCGAGCAGGGCGCGCACGGCCTGCTCGGCCTCGGCCCGGGCCTTGAGCTTGGCGCCAAAATCCCCGGCCTGCTCCCGGGCCTCGGCCGGGAGCGCCGCGAAGGCCGCCGAGGCCGCCGTCAGGTCGCCGCGGTCGAGGGCCGCCTGGACCTTGCTCTCCGGATCGTCCGCGGCCTCGGGGGCGGGCGCGTCCGCCTTGCGGATCTGCACGAGACCGTCGGCCATGCTGAGGAGCTTGGTGCGGAAATCGCCCGTCTCGGCCGCGCTCTTGGCCCGCTGCGCCTGCCGCTTGGCCGCGATCCGCTCGGCGATCGGCCGGAACGTGTCGGCGAGATCCCCCGCCGAGGGGGCACCGCCCTCGGCGAAGGTCGCCAGGGCCTTGGCCTGCGCCTCGGTTCCCGGATCGAGCTTGCGCAGGGTGGCGAGCGGCTCGGCGTAGGCGGTGCCCGATTCCAGGGCGGCCGCCACGCGGTCGGCGACGACGACCCGGAGCGCCGCCTGGACGGTGCTGGCCTCGGCGCGCTGCGCCACGCTCTTGTCCAGGGCGGCGATCTGGTCGGCCTGCTCCTGCAGCCGCCGGTCGACCGCCTTCGCGGCCTCCGCCGCCTGGGCCTGTCCGGCCTCGGCGGCGGTGCGGCTCGCCTGGGTCGCGGCCTGGACCGCCTCGGTGGCGGCCTTCACCCGCGCGTCGACGGCCTGCTGCAGCGCGTCGAGCCGCTGACCCAGGGCCGCGTCGGCCTCGGCGTTCGCCTTGGTCTTCTGCTCCACCTCGCTCTGCAGCGCCGCGACCTTGCGGGCGGCCTCCTCGGCCGCACCCTTGCTGGCGCCGCCATCCTCCACCGCCTTGAGGCGGGTCTCGAGGTCGGCGATCTGCTTGGCGTTGTCCTGGACCGCGCCGAGCTTCGAATCGGCCGGCTGGTCGCGGCCGGGCTCCTGGCCGGGCTCCTCCTGCAGCGCCGCGACGCGCTGGTCGAGGCTGTCGAGGCGGGCGACGAGATCCGGCGGCACGGCCGGGGCCTGGCCGGAGGCCTGACCGGCCGCTTGCCCCTCGGCGGCGGCAGCGGGCGCCGCGCCGGACTTGTCGAGCGCCTGCTTGGCGCTCGCCTCCGCGGCGGCGACGCGCTTGTCGAGGGCCGTCACCGCGTCGCGCGGGGCCAGCCCGTCGAGGCGCTTGTCGAGGGACGCGAGCTGGCTGGAGAGCCTCTGGTCGAGGGCGTTCAGGCGCGGGTCGGGACCGATCCCGGCCTTCTCGGCGCCGAACAGCAGGCCGGCGCCGATCACGCCCCCGAGCAGCCCCGCGGCCGCGAGCGAGCCGAATCCGGCCCGGGCCCGGCCGGCGGGTGCGGCGGCGCTCCTGTTCGCATCGACGGCGGCCGCCGCGGGGATCGGGCTCTTCGCGGATTCCTTCCCGTCCCTGGCGGCGTCCTTGGAAGCATCCTTGGGAGCGTCCTTCAGAACGTCCCTGGGAGCGTCCTTGGGAGCGTCCTTGCCCGGCTCCTTGCCGGCGGCCGGCGGATCCGGGATCCGCTTGGCCTTCAGGTCGATGATCGGGCCGGCCGTCACCGCGCTGGCCGCCGCCGGGCCCGCGGCACCGGAGGCGGGCCCGCCCGGACGGGGACCGCCCTGCGGGCCGGTTCCGGGCTGCGCGGCCTTCGGATCAATCCGCGCCCCGGAGGCCCCGGACGCGCTGGTGGAGGCCGTCGACGACGACGAGGCGGAGGTTCCGGCCCTGGCGTCGGAGGCCGACGACGCGGCGCCCACCGCCACGGGATCGGGCTTGGCGCCGGCCGTCCGGGCGGCCGGGCCGGTCGACGGCTTCGCGCCGTCGGCCCCGGTAGCCGGTTGGCCCGCGTCGGACTTCGGATCGATCGTGCCGGGCTTGGCGGTCACGACCGGGTCGGTCGCGGGCTTGGGCGGCGTCCCGGGCGCGGATCCCTGCGGCGCCTTCGCGCCGCCGGCGGCGGTGGAGGCCGTGGAAGCCGACGTGGAGGCGGTGGACGCCGACGTCGTGGCCGGTCGCGACGCGCCACCGGGCGGGCTGGATGGCCCGGGCTTGCCGGGCGCGGCGTCCGGCTTCCGGCCGCCGGGGCCGGGCTTGTCGGCGTCGCTGGGTGGTGGCGTCACGGGCAAGTCCTCCAACTCTACGGCGTCGCCGCGCCCCCCTAGCACCGCGGCGGCGCCGGGCGCGAGGGCGAGATACGGCGGCCCGGCCTCCCTGTCACCGCGCGGTTAGCCCGGTCGCCGTGCCAGGGCGTCGAGCAGGTCCGCTTCGCGCGGGCGTGCCGCGACGAAATGGACCGGAACACCGGCCGCTTCCAGGGGTGCCGCGACATCCGGCGATAGGCAGTAATGCCTCAGCCGGCGGAAAGCTCCGCCGTGCTCCGAACCATCCGCGAGGGCAAGGGCGACGGCGGCGCTGCGCCGGGAATAGTGAAGGGCCGCCTCGAGGCGGTGTTCGGCGAGGTCGCGGCCGACCGCCGGCGGCAAGCGCTCCAGCGCCTCGGCCCGGTAAGCCACGAAGGCGGTGATCCGAAATCCGGCCGCCGTCAGCGCCGCCGCCGGCTCCGGTTTGCGCTCGGCCCCGGTCGCGTGGAGGAGCGGTTCGCCGGGCGGCAGCGACGCCGCCACCAGGGCGGCGAGCCCCGCGGCGTCGCCGGGCCCCTCCCGCACGGGGCCGAGACCGGCCTCACGGGCCAGGGCGGCCGTCCGCGCGCCGACGGCGAAGACGGGAAGGCCGCGCAGGGCCGGCGCGTCCCGGAGCGCCGGCCGGAGCGCCGACACCGCGTTGGCGCTGGTGAGGAGCAGCGCGGCGAAGGGTCCCACGGGCGGCGCCGCCGCGGTCGGCCGCACAGCCAGGACGGGGGCCACGAGCGGCGCGTGGCCCAGGTCCGCGAGGGCCGCTCCGGTCCGCGTCGCCCCCGGCTCGGGCCGCGCCACCCAGATCCGCAACGGCTAGGTCTCCAGCGTCAGGCGGACGCCGTGACGCGCCGCGGCGCCCGGGGCGAGCAGGCGCTGCGAATCGCGCGCGGCGAGGTCGCCCGCGAAGTCCGACCAGTCGGCGTAGCCGGTCCAGCACTCGAGCGACAGGAACGGCGCGGTGGGCTTGGTCCAGACCGCCAGGTGGGGGAAATCCGCCATCTCCATGCGGATCGCCCGTCCGGGGCCGGTGAAGCGCATCCAGCGGCTGCGGGCGTTCCGGAACACGAAGGCCTCGGTGAACAGTGCCGGATCGAGGGGCAGCGTGTCCCCGGCGAGGGGGATCGGCTGCTCGTCGCGCAGCAGCAGGCCGCCCGGGCCGACCTGGGGCGCGAAGGGCCGCTCCGCCTGCTCGAAGGCCACCGCGTAGCCACCGTCCCGGGCGCGGCTGCCGCCCGCGAAGGGCCACGGGAAGGCCGGGTGGAAGCCGAGGGCGTAGGGCAGGGGGACGTCGCCGGGATTGGCGACGGTCACGTCGAGGTCGAGACCCGCCGGGCGAACCCGCGCGGCGATGTCGAGCCGGAACGCGAACGGGTAGTGCGCCCGCGTCCCGGGCCCGTCGGTCAGGCGCAGGGTCACCGCGTCGGCGCTCCGGTCGACCACCGCGAAGGGCAGGTCCCGCGCGAAGCCGTGCTGGGCCATCGGGTAGCGCTCGGACCCGACCGTCACGTGCCCGCCCGCCGAGGCGCCGACCACCGGGAAGAGCCAGGGCGCGTGGCGGTTCCAGTGCGCGGGGTCGCCGCTCCAGAGATACTCGGTCCCGCCGACCCGCCAGGAGACCGGCTCGGCCCCGTGGGTCGCGAGCGTCGCGGTTGTGCCGTCCGGTGCGGTCAGCTCGATGCGCGTGGTCACGGTGCTCTCCCGGTCTGCCTCGGACAGCCGAGGTAACGGAGGCGGGGCCGGACGCAAGGCCCCCACGCGGGGTCGCTCACGCGGCCGTGCCGAGCCCCGGCAGGACCGCCTCGGGCGGCCCGGAGGCGACGATCCGGCCGGCCTCCAGGACGTGGACCGCGTCGGCGCCCTCCAGGGTCGAGAGCCGGTGGGCGATCAGGATCAGCGTCCGCCGGCCCGAGAGGGCGCGCAGCGCCCGCATCACGGCCGCCTGCGTCTCGTCGTCGAGGGCGGAGGTCGCCTCGTCGAACACGATGACGTCCGGGTCGTGGTAGAGCGCCCGGGCGATGCCGACGCGCTGGCGCTGGCCGCCGGACAGCCGCGCCCCGCGCTCGCCGACCCGCTCGGCGTAGCCGTGCGGCAGGGCCGCGACGAAGTCGTGGGCGCCGGCGAGCCGCGCCGCCCGCTCGACGGCGGCGAGGTCCGGCGCGTCGAGGCCCAGCGCGATGTTCTCCGCCACCGTGCCGTCCACGAGGAACACCTCCTGCGGGACGTAGCCGATCCGGTTCTGCCACGCGGGCAGGGTGCCGGCATCGAGGGGCCGGCCGTCCACGGTGATCCGCCCGGCGGTCGGGCTCAGGACGCCGAGGATCAGGCCGGCCAGCGTCGACTTGCCCGATCCGGTCCGCCCGGCCAGGCCGAGCGTGGCGTTGACCGGGATGGTCAGGTCGATCCCGGCGAGGGCCGGGCGGCCGGTGCCGTAGTCGAAGCCGAGGCCCTCGAGCCGGATCGCCCGCGCGAAGGGCAGCCGCTCCGCGCTGCGGGGCCGGGGCTCCCGCTCGTCGGCGAGCTCGTCGACGATCACCCGCACCGCCGGCAAGGTGAATCGCATCAGCGCCACCGAGGTGAAGATGTTCTGGAAGGCCGGCAGCATGCGGTAGCCCGCGAAGGCGAACAGGCCGAGCAGCGGCAGGATCCCGGCGACGTCGAGCCCCTGGGCGAGCGCGAACAGCACCACCACGATCACCCCGCCGAAGGCCAGGGCCTCGATCACGAAGCGCGGCATCTGGCCGGTGAGCTGGCTCGCCGCGGTGGCGAGGGCGTAGGCCCGGGCCGGGGCGTCGAACCGCGACGCGAACGCCTCCGCGCGCCCGTAGAGCTTCAGCTCGGTGAGCGCCCCGAAGGTCTCCTGCACGATCCGGAAGCGGGCCTCGTTGTCGGCCACGGTGCGGCTGCCCAGCCGGGCCAGCCGGGCGCGCATCACGAGGTAGATCCCGACATAGAGGCCGCCGAAGCCGCCTCCCAGGATCAGCGCGAGCTGCGGCGCGTAGGCCAGCAGGAAGGCGATCACCGCGAGCGCCGAGCTCGCCCGCGAGGCGAGCACCGTGGCGGGCGTCAGCGCGCCGATCACGAGCCGATCGGTCTCGGACAGCACGTTCTTGGCGAGCTCCGCGCTGTTGCTCTGCGCAAAGAACAGCCGCTCCCGGTCGAGGTAGCGGAACAGCATCCGCCGGCTGAGGCTGTAGCCCGCCAGGTGCGTGAACCGGAGCTGCGCGTAGGTCAGCCCGGCATTCACGAGTGCGGTGACGAGGATCGCCGCGAGCGCGGCCCCGCCGGTCACCAGCAGGAAGCCGCGCTCGTCGGTCAGGCCGAGGGCTCCCCGGGCCTGGGCCAGGTAGGGGATCCGGGTCGCCGCCGACGGGTCCCCGACCAGCGTCAGGAACGGGATCACCGAGGCGACGCCCACCACCTCCAGCAGCGCCGCTCCCGCGAGCCCGAGGGCGATCAGGGCGAGCCGACGCCGGTCGGCCGCCCGCATGGCGCGGACGAGGTCGATCAGCGCGCGCATGGCATCGCGGGGTCTGGCGGGACGGCTCGCATGGTCGGGCCGGGCTTAAGCGCGCCGTCCCGGCCTGTCCACGCCGGGCTCAGTCGAGCTTCTTCAGGGAGCCCAGGTCGACCTCGCCGTCCTGGCCGGTGAAGGTCAGGGTCTTGGCGGCCCCGTCCGCCTGCGCGACGCCGCCGATCCGGTGGTCGCCGCTGTCGTAGGTCGAGACCTGCCCGTCGCGGTCGACGAGGAGGCGGCGCCTGTCTGGGAAGAACGCGTACTTCATCCCGTTCTGCGCGCCGCTGGTCGCGGGCTCGCCGAGATCCTTCGGCCACCAGGGCTGCGCGCCCTTCATCGGCTCCATCGGCTTCATGGGTTCCATAGGCTTCATGGGTTCCATCGGCTTCATCGGCTTCATCGGCTCCACGGCGCGCCTCCTGTCGGTCGAGAGACAGGAGGACGCGGCAGGCGCGGAAGGGTTGCACGCCGACCCTCTCGCCCGGGCCGGGCTCAGAGCGGCGGCAGCCCCGGCGCCGGGCGCTCCCGCACTCGGCCGTCGAAGCCGACATGGAGCTGGTGCTCGCGGCCGTCCCGATCCTTCGCGGCCACATCGAAGTGGCGCGGACCGCGGCCCGTGACCCGCACGTCGCCGTAGCCGGCTGCCTGGACAGCGGCGGTCGCGGCCGCCATGTCGGGCTTCGGTCCGAGACCGAGCCGGTCCTTGGCCCAGTCGAGGCTGCCGGTCGGAGGACCGCCGGCCGGCCCGAGCAGCAGCGTGCGCCCGTCCCCGTGGGTCAGGACCCGGGCGTGCAGGAAGCCGGTCTCGAAGCGGCCCTGCACCGTCACGGTCTCGCCCTTGGCGACGAGGCCGCCGCCCTCGCCCGCGCGGCCCGTCTCGACGAGGGCCCGCCCGGTCCCGTCCTGCACCACGAACTTGTTGCCGAAGATCTCCGCGACCTCGCCCTTGATGGCGGTCGCGCCCGAGGGAGCCAGGGCCTGGATCGCCACCGGCGCGACGGGCGTCGGCTGGAACGGCGTTCCCTGCGCGAGGGACAGGCCGACGGCGCCCAGCGCCAGCGGCAGCGCCACCGCGCCGACCGCCCAGGTGCGTCGCGGGATCGCCTTCGACGCCGGCCCGGCGGCCTCGGGCTGGCGGATCTCCCGCGCGGTCCCGTCGATGGTCTTGTCGTCGCTCATGATCGCATCCTCTGAAGGGTCCGGATCCGCTCGATCCGGTGCCCCTTCGTAGGGAGCCGCCGGCAATCCGGTCTGAACCGCGCGGTTCAGGCCCGGTTAAAGGCGCCGCCCTAGAGCGCTCCGTGCGGAACCCGTGCGGGTTCAGAGGCTTGGCAGCGGGCGCCGATGCGGGCTGGCAGGCCGTCGCCCGGGCGGTGGTCCCGGCGGTCCAGGTGAGGACACGGCCCCAACTCCCGGCGGCGGCAGGGTTCGCGGCCGCCGCAGCGGGCGAAACCGGCCGTCGCGGGCCCGGACGGGGAGGTGAGACCGGTGAAGATCCTACTGGTGGAGGACGACGCGGCCCTCGCGGCGGAGGTCGCCAAGGTCCTGCGCGCCGAGAACTTCGTGCTCGACCACGCCGCCACCGGCGAGGACGCCCAGCATCTCGGCGAGACCGAGGGATACGACGCCGTCGTGCTCGATCTCGGCCTGCCGAAGGGCGACGGGGTCTCGGTGCTGCGGGCGTGGCGCGCGGCGGGCCGGACCCTGCCGGTGCTTGTGCTCACCGCCCGGGACGGCTGGAGCGACAAGGTCGCGGCCTTCAAGGCGGGGGCGGACGACTACCTCGTGAAGCCGGTCCGCGTGGAGGAGCTGGTGATCCGCCTGCGCGCCCTCGTGCGCCGGTCCCAGGGAGGCGGGGCGAGCCGGATCACCTGCGGTCCCCTGAGCTTCGATCCGGGCCTCGGCGCCTTCGAGCACGAGGGCCTGCCGCTCAAGCTCACCGGCCTGGAATGGCGGGTCCTGTCCTGCCTGATGCTGAACCGCGAAACCGTGGTGCCGCGCCCGCACCTGATCGAGCGGGTCTACGAGGGCGACGCCGACGTCGACTCGAACTCCGTCGAGGTGATCATCACGCGCCTGCGCCGGAAGATCGCCCCGGCGCGGATCGAGAGCGTGCGCGGCCACGGCTACCGCCTGCACGCGGAGCCCGCCTGATGGCGGGGAGGGCGCCGCGGCGCTCGCTCCGCACCCGGCTGCTCGCGGCGGCCCTGGTGCTGGTCCTGGCGGCCCTGGTGGTGGCGGGCCTCGTCATAGGGGTGATCCTGCACCGGTTCGTGCGCGGGCAGCTCGACGGCCGGCTCGACGCGCAGATCGTCGCCCTGCGGGCCGGGCTCGAGGCCGGCATCCTCCCGCAGGGTCTCGACGCGCCGCCCTTCGACCGGCCCGGCCCCGGCTGGGCCTGGGAGGTGCGCCGCGGCGGCGCGACGATCCGGTCCGGCTCCCTGCGGGGCGGGGACATCCGCCTGTCCGATCCCGAACCGGACGGGGAGCCGGGCCGGCCGCACCCGGCTTCGGGCACGGGACCGCGCGGCGAGCCCCTCGTCGCCCGCGTGCTGGACGTGCCCGGACCCGAGCCGGCGACGATCGTGGTGGCGGCACCGGAGGGGGAGCTGCGCGGGCCGCTGCGCGAGGCGCTGACGAGCCTCGCCCTAGCGCTCGGCATCCTCGGCCTGTGCCTACTCGCCGGGCTGGCGGTCCAAGTGCGCCTGGGCCTCGCGCCGCTGACGCGCCTGCGCGCGGACCTCGCCTCGGTCCGGTCGGGGCGGCGCGAGCGCGTGCCGGCGGACCAGCCCGCCGAGATCGCGCCGGTGGTGGCGGAACTCAACGCGCTCCTCGACCAGAACGCGCAGAACCTGGAACGCGCCCGCGGCCACGTCGCCAACCTCGCCCACGCCCTCAAGACGCCGCTCGCCACCCTGTCGATGGCGCTCGCGGAGCCCGCCCGCGATCCGGACGGGGCGCTGCGCCGGCAGGTGGACGACATGGACCGGCGGGTGCGGCACCACCTCCGGCGCGCCCGGGCCGCGGCCCTGGCGGGTTCGGCCCGGGGCCGCACGGCCCTGGCGCCCCGGCTGTCGGACTTGCGCGCGGCGCTGGCCCGGATCCACGCGGAGAAGGGCGCGGCGATCGACCTCGACGTCCCGGAGGCCCTGGCGGTCTCCTGCGAGGGCCAGGATCTCGACGAGATGCTCGGCAACCTCGTGGACAATGCCTGCCGCTGGTGCCGCGGCCGCGTGCGGGTCTCCGCGACGGCGCGCGATGGCGCGGTGGCCGTGTCGGTGGAGGATGACGGGCCCGGCCTCGACCCGGCGGCCGCCTCCGCCGTCATGGCCCGGGGCCGGCGCCTCGACGAGGGCGTGCCGGGCCACGGCTTCGGGCTGCCGATCACCCTGGAACTCGCCGAGCTGTACGGCGGCGGCCTGAGCCTCGGGCGCTCGGATCTCGGCGGCCTCCGCGCGGACTTGGTGCTGCCGGCCTGACCGGCCCCCCTCAGCCGAGCGCCTCCCGCAGGATCGGCCGGATCCGCGGATCGGCGCAGTGGGCGACGTTGAAACGCATGTAGCCGTTCCACGTATCCGACAGGCTGAACGAGGTCCCGGGCGCCAGCACCATGCCGCGGGCCAGCGCCCGGCGGGCGACGTCGGCCCCGTCGCGCCCGTCGGGCAGCCGCATCCACAGGAAGAAGCCGCCCCGCGGCTGCGCCCAGGTTTCCAGGCCGCAGGCGCGCAACTCCGCGGAGGCCTGCACCATCGCGCCGGCGAGCCGGCGGCGGGTCTCGGCGAGGTGTCGCCGGTAGGCGCCCTCGGTGATCAGCGCGTGCACCAGCGCCGCGGTGATGTGGCCGTTGCCGAGGCTGAGGGCCAGCTTGAGGTCGACCAGCGGCTCGACCCAGTCGGCCCGGAGCGCGATCCAGCCGCAGCGCGCGGCCGCCGACAGGGTCTTGGAGAAGCTGCCGATCTGGATCACCCGCTCCAGCCCGTCGAAGCCGGCGAGCCGCGGGGCCGCCTCGGGCTCGAGGTCGCCGAAGATCTCGTCCTCGACGATGAGCGTGTCGTGCGCCTCGCACAGCTTCAGCAGGCGGTGCGCCACGGTCGGCGCGAGGCTCGCCCCGGTCGGGTTCTGGAGGGCCGCGTTGGTCAAGTAGAAGCGCGGGCGGTGCTGCTCCAGCAGGGTCGCGAGCGCCCGCAGGTCCGGCCCCTCCGGGGTGATCGGCACGCCGACCACCGCGACGCGCTGCGCGCGCAGCAGCGCCAGGAAATTGAAGTAACAGGGATCGTCCACCAGCACGGTGTCGCCGGGCTGGAGCAGGAAGCGGCAGACGAGGTCCAGCGCCTGCGTGGCCGATTCGACCAGCACGATCTGGTCGGGCTCGGCGCCGACGCCCTTCTCGCCGACCTTGCGGGCGATCTGGTGGCGCAGGGGCTCGTAGCCCAGCGGCCGGTCGTAGTTGGTCATCTCGGCGAGGTCGGCGCGCGCCACCCGGCGCAGACCCCGGCGGATCGCCTCGTGGGGCATCCAGGAATCGGGCAGCCAGCCGGCCCCGGGCTTGAGCTGGTCGGAGCCGGCCTGCTGCGCCTGCCGGGTAATCCAGAGCGGGTCGACGATCCGGTCGAGCCGCGGCCCCATCGCCTGGAGCGAGAGCGGCCGCGTCTTGCCGGCGACGTAGAAGCCCGAGCCCGGCCGCGGCACCACGGCGCCCTCGGCGGCGAGGCGCTCGTAGGCCTCGACGACGGTGGATTTCGAGACGCCCATCGTCTCCGCGAAGGCGCGCACCGAGGGGATCCGCACGCCCGGAACCAGCCGCCGCGCCGCGATCCGCTCCCGGATCTCGCCGACCACGGCCTCGACGCGCGTCCCGGGGCTTCTGGCTGCGACCGACATCCGTACTGCTCTTTCGTCCGGACAATTCTTCCGAACCGTACCGAAGTGTTCCTGTCGCCGCCAGCCCCGGGCCGACAGGATCGTGACGCCCCCAAACGACGGAGGAGGGGATCCATGACCCAGTGCCTGACCGAAACCGCCGCCCTCGAAGCCCGGATCAGACCGCGGAGCGGATGGCTCGCCCGGATGGCCGGCCCCGTGCTGACGGTCGCCGCGGAGGTGCGCGCCGGCCTGTCGCGGGCGGCGATGAACCGGCGCGTGCTCCAGCGCCTGTCGACCCTGTCGGACCGGGAATTGAAGGATATCGGCCTGACGCCGCAGGACGTGGCGGATGCCTGCGTGCCGCGCACGGGCGACGCGATCCACCTGCTGGTCGGCCGGCGCGACGAGCGCCGCCGGGCCCGGACGGCCGTGCGCCCTTGGTGATCGGGGCGCACGGGTTCTAGGATCGCGCCGATGACGCTGCGTGACGGGCTGGCCGCGCTCCTCGTGGTCACGCTCCTCGGTGTGAACTTCGTGGCTATCAAGGTGGGGCTGGTGACGGTGCCGCCGCTGATGCTGTGCGCCCTGCGATTCGGCTTCGCGGCCCTGCCGGCCGCCCTGGTGATCCGCCCGCCCCGGGCGCCCGCCGCCCTGGTGGCGGCCTTCGGGCTGGCGCTCGGGATCGGCCAGTTCGGGCTGCTGTTCACGGCGATCCGCCTCGGCATGCCGGCCGGCCTGTCGTCGCTGCTCATCCAGATGCAGGTGCCGTTCACCGTGGCGCTCGCCTGGATCGTCCTGAAGGAGCGCCCGCGGGTGCTCCAGGTGATCGGCGGCGCGGTCGCGCTCCTCGGCGTCGCCGCGGTGGCGCTCGGGCGGGCGGGAGGCGCCCCGGCGGGACCGGTGCTGCTGGTCGTCGGCGCGGCCCTGTCCTGGGCCAGCGCCAACATCGTGGCGAAGCGGATCGGCCGCGTCGACATGCTCGCGCTGATGGTCTGGGGCAGCCTCGCCACGACGCCGCCGCTGCTCGCCCTCTCGCTGATCGTCGAGGGCTCCGACGCCGTCCGGGCCCTGACCCATCCCGACTGGGTGACGAGCGCCTCGATCGCCTTCCAGGCCTACCCGACGCAGCTCCTCGCCTTCGGCCTCTGGAGCCGGCTGCTGACCCGCTACCCGGCCGCCGCGGTGACGCCGTTCGCGCTGCTGGTCCCGGTGGCCGGCATCCTGAGCACGCACCTCGTGCTGGGCGAGCCGCTGAGCGCCGATATCCTGGCCGGCGGCAGCCTCATCCTCTTCGGGATCGCCCTGAGCCTCAGGGGCGGCCGCGCCGCCGTCCGGCCCGCGGGGCGCGGCCCGATCGGACCCGCGACGGGTGCACCGCCGAAGGTGACGTGACCCGCGCGCACCCGAGGCGCACGGCGAGCGCCGTCGCGATCGCGAGGCCGGTACTGTCGATTGTTCGAGAAGGGACGTGGCGCGGGCGACGGGGCTCGAACCCGCGACCTCCGGCGTGACAGGCGGGGCGGAAATGCAGATCCATCAAAGGCCCGTCAGACTTTCGGCCTCCGGAAACCCTCTTCGACGGAGCCCCGGAGTTTGACGGCACCGCGGCCTACGCGATCCGCGACAGGCCCCGGTTCTCGAACAGCAGGTTGAGCGCCTCGACGAAGAGATCCTGCATCGCGGCATCCTCCGTCGCAGCGAGCAGCCGGAGCTGGCGGTGCGCCGCCTCGTCGACGAAGGCGGTCACGTTCCGCTTGCCCTCGCGTGTCTTGGCTTTGGCGGGCCGCGCCTGCGTCGGCGCCGCTGGCGCGGCCGGAGCGGCTGGCGCCTCGGTCACCGCCGGCGTCGGCTCGCTCGTCGGTTTCCTGCCCATCAGGGTTCCGCGCTTCATCCCGCTCACTCCGCTGCCAGCGTCGTCACGTCGGCCTGTCTATCTGGCGACAAGCCGACGTGCCTACACGCCCACAGCATCAGCGCCCGCGCTTCCTCGGCCGCCTTGCCCGCCGGCTCGTATTCCGTGGCGGTGCGGCCATCGATGACGGCGTGGGAGAAGGCGATGCGGTTGTGCAGCACGACGGGTGCGATCTGCGCGCCCTCCGCGGTCAGACCGGCACTGGCCTCGGCGACGAGCGCGCTGCGCACGGGCGCGGCCGACAGGACGATGTAGGCCGCCTTCTTCTCGATCCGGACGAGCTCGCGCGTGGTGGCGATCGCCGCGAGATCGAAGGCCGAGGGGCGGCAGGGGATCAGCACCAGGTCGGACGCCCGGATCGCGGTGAGCGCCGCGCCGTCGGCGTTCGGCGCCGTGTCGATCACCACCAAGTCGGCGCCGGCGGCGCGGGCCGTATCGAGCGTCTTGGCCAGACGGGCCGGCTGGATCGACACGACCTCGGGCTCCTCGGCCATGCGATCGTCGGACCAGCGGGCGGCGCTCGCCTGCGGATCCATGTCGACGATCGCGACGCTCAAGCCCGCGGCCTGCGCTGCGACCGCGAGGTGGACGGCGATCGTTGTCTTGCCCGCGCCACCCTTCTGGCTGACCACTGAAATTGTCCGCATGTCGGCGTGTCCGTTCGTCGGCCTGTCGGCCTGCCTACACGTAGGTTCGCCGACAATCGTTGATGAACCCACAACGCGTCGGCGCCGCTGCAAATCCTGTTCGTTCGGCAGGCTTGCCGCAAGTATCTCATGGACGGCGCCGGGGCCACCGCGGTAGGCCGCCGCCATGCCCTCCGAACCGATCGCACCGGTCCGCGGCCGCCAGCTCGCCGCCCTGCGCGCGTGCCTCCTCTATCCGCAAGGGATGCGGCACGAGGCCTACCCGTCCGCAATGCCGACGCTGCGCAGGCTTGGATTTGTCATCTCGCGACCGGCTCTCGGGCCAGGCCGTAAAATCTCAGCGTGGTTCATCACCCATGCCGGCCGGGAGCATTTGGCCCAGATCGACGCCAACAAGCCCGGATCAAGCACCGCACATCGCCGCGTGTGATCCGGCATCATGACGAGTGGAACGCCGATTGACCCTGTGTAGCTTTCAAGCTACAAGAACGGATGCCGACAGTCCGCCGCCTGCCCGACTTTGCTGACTGGTTAAGAGACCTTCGCGACGCCAGGGCGGTCGCGCGGATCGGTCTTCGTCTCGACAGGCTGAAGCTGGGCAACCCAGGCCAATGCCGCGGTGTAGGTGACGACGTTCACGAGATGAAGATCGACTACGGTCCTGGATACAGGGTCTATTTCACCAATCGCGGAGCGGAATTGATAATTCTGCTGTGCGGTGGAGACAAGTCAACGCAAGAAAATGATATCGTCAGAGCTAAGAAGCTGGCAAAAACAGTCTAGCTTATCTAGTTGGTTCCTCAGGCTAGGTTTATTAAAATGTCCGACCATCTTCCAGAATATGATACGGCTGAATTCCTTGATACTCCGGAGCATGTCGCCGCGTATATCGAGGCCGTTCTAGAGGACAGTGATCCATCTTTAATTGCTCATGCAATTGGCGTTGTCGCTAGAGCCCGAGGCATGTCCCAAATTGCGGCCGAGACAGGCAAGTCGCGCGAAAGTCTCTATCGTGCTCTATCGGAAAAAGGCAACCCGAACCTTGATACGCTGACATCGGTTCTAAAAACGATTGGATTAAGGCTCAGTGTTTTGCCGATCAAGGCGATAAAAGACCCTCAAATTAAACAGGTAGTTGCGCAATATACGAATTCGTCATTCGCCGGCCCGGTATTCATAAAAGAATTGAGCCCCGGCGAAGCAAAGAAAGTATTCATGCTACATGATCGAACGATCAATTATATAAATAATGAGCAATGCGTCGCATAAATGCGCTTGTAGATCAAGGAGACATCTATGTCAGGTTCATCAACAGTCGCCTCCCCTCCCGAGCCCCTCGCGCCAATCAAACAGGACATTTTCCTGGAGGAAATTGCAAGGCTTGCAAATCTCGGTATAGGACAGTGGGTCACGCTAATGGTCTCAGGTACTACTATCTGTGGGCGGACTTTATCGGGGCGAGATTTTTTCTCAAGGATCGCAGATCAGGCCGCTTCATACCAGTTCACTGGCAAAGTCGGCGACGTGGATTTTGCCAGCATCCTTTCGAATAATTATCGTGACTACACCAGGCTATACGACAAGCCCGATGGAGCGCCCGAAGATTGGGCTCCGCCGAAAGTTGGATATATCCATCTTGAGATGGCTAAAATATTGCTTAACGGCAGCATGGTTCCTTCTGGCGATGGAATGCTTTGGCGAGGAAGTCTCAGTTCAATCAACGGCTTCGCATTGAGTCGCCTGGAACTATCTTGACTGAATTCCAAATCGTGGAGCCGAGAGAGGACCAAGCTGGGCAAAATTTAGTGGAGGTATGCGGCTAGGAGAACGCGTGCGCACTCTCGTCCAAAACGACGAAAGGCGCCCCGGCCGAAGCCAGGGCGCCCAGAGCAGTGGGAAGCTGAGTGTGAAGCGGCGCTACCGGCGCGGCCCGGTCTCCAGCGTGTCGATCCGGCGCTGCTGTCGGTCGTTGAAGGCTCGGACGTGCTCGTCGACCTCGCCGCGCAGCATGCTGGTGACCCGGTCCTGCGCGTCGTTCCGGGCGAGGACTTCGCTGCGGGAGACGACGCGGTCCTCCAGGCGGTCGAGTCGCGCTTTCATCTCGTCGAGGCCCTTCACCGATCGCGCCTCGACCCGACCGATGCGGTCGCGCATGAAATCATAGTCCCGATCCTGCGAGCGCCAGTGCACCTCGTGCTCCGCGCGCGTGACCTGATTGGCCGCCAGCGCCTCGATACGCTTGTCAGCCTTCTCCTGGATCAACAGGAGCGAGCTCTTGAGGTCGGACTGACCGTCCTTCAGCGGGTAGAACGCGAGGCCGCCGATCAGCCCCGCGATGGTGACACACGTTCCCATGGCGCCCCAGATTACGGCCCACGGGGTCGCGCTTCGGCGGTCGAGCTTGTCGCTCAGGGCCCCGAGGCTCTTCACGACGTTGTCGAGGATCGAGCCGAAGCCGTCGAGACGCGTTTCCTGCCGCTCCAGTCGAGCCTCCAGGTTGCCGATCATCGGAGGCTGCATCTGCTGCTGAAGCTGCGTGGTCATGGTTCTGGCCCCCAGGCCGAAGACCGCGCGCCGGTGTTCCGGTCGCGCGTTGAGTGGCGCGGACCGGCCTCCGGTGAGAGACAAGCCGCGTTGAGCGGTTGGGATGAGAGGCAACGACCGGCCGGGAACCCCGTGAAACTTTCACGGGCTTGCGAGGCTACGGGTCGACCGTACCCCGCGCCGGCGCGGGGTGCTTCAAGGCGTCGGCGAGCGCTCCGTACCGGTCCGCGGCGTCGCCGAGGCCGGCCGCGTTGGCGTCCCCGTAGTCGAGGGCGCGCCGTGCGTAGAGCCGCGCATCCTCGCCCCGCTTCGGCACCGGGCGGGGCGCCGGCGCCGGGACGATGTCAGCGACCGGGGGCAGCATGCGGGCGCCGGGCGCCGCGCTGGACAGCCCACGCGTTGTCCCGCAGCCGGCCGAGGTCAGCATCAGACAGCCCGCAAGCGCCCATCGGGCCGAGCGACCGCAGAAGCTTCGCGTATTCGACATTGCGTTTCTCCGCCGCCGCCTGGGCGCTCGCGTTGCGGGCCTCGCCTGCGCGGGCGGCCTGTTCGGCAGCCCGCGCCGCGTTCGCGTCGACGCGCGCCTCGGCGGCGTCGCGGGCGAGGCGGTTGATCTCGGCCTGCCGGTCGGCGGCGCGGTAGCCGGCCGCCTTACCGATGAGGAAGGACAGCCCGGCGCTGGGCAGCGACCCCAGCGTGAGGCCGGAGAGCAGAGCGAAGGCGACGGCGCCGATGCCCAGGAGGGCGGCCCCGCGCGCGGCGAAGCCCTTGATGCGATCCAGGAGGGCGCGCATGTCAGGCCGCCTCCGCCGCGGTCGCCGGAGGTGTGACGGCGGCCTCCGGAGCGGCAGGATCGTCGACCGCGACCGCGGGTAGGTCCTCGTCAGCGCTCGTGTCCACCGCCTGCGTGGCGGAGCCCGCCTGGACCTTGTCGGCCACCGCGTGCCCGTACTTGACGATGACGCCGGCGACGCCGGCGATGACCGCGAGTCCGCCGAGCACGTAGGGCATCCACGCGAACCAATCGCGCATCACCTCGAGCTGCTGTCCAAGCTCGGACACGGGCGCGGCGACCGCGGAGGCCGAGGTCACCACCGTGGTCGAAGCCGTCGAGAGCAGCGGCCGGGCGATCGTCTCCGGGGACACCACCGCCTTGCGGTGACCGCCGACCTGATCGACGGCGACCGGCGCGGGTCCGACGCTGCCCGACGCCCAGCCCTGGCCGATCTTCTGCGCGTTGGCGATCCGGGCCGCCCAGCCCTTGCCGTAGATCCGCCACGTCTTGAGACCCCGCAGGGTGCCGAGGCGGGCCGCGCAGTAACGCGCGATCAGCGCGTCGTTGTCCTCGTCCTGGCCGACCGCGTGTAGGGTGACGTCACCGATCGCGCCGTCCACCGCGCCCGGGTAGCCGACGAGGCTGCGCTGCAGCCACCGGACCGACTGCCCAATGCCGCTGTTCACCGCCCCGTCGAAGACGACGAAGTCGACGCCGGCCGGCAGCTCGTCGCAGGCGGCCTTGTCCCAGTAGAGCGCGCGATAGATCGCGGCGACCTGCGCATCCGTCGCGGTCCAGACGTCCGCGTTCGGCAGGCCCTGGCGGCGCAGCCACGCGGTGTAGACGCGCTGCGTGACGCCACGCGACGTGCGTCCGCCGGGATCGCGCGGATCGTCGACGTTGCCGCCCTCGTAGACGCGCACGCGCGCGTAGGCTCGTGCGAAACCGTCCTTCGCCATGGGTCAGGTCCTCAGAAGGGGATGGAGAGGCGCAGGCGCAG
>Ga0268288_10046_pt1 | contig 141067 bp, 133 predicted proteins | sample BraspS3V5C_FD_191349 | JGI IMG/M metagenome (GOLD analysis project Ga0268288, IMG submission 191349) | Soil microbial communities from Anza Borrego Desert, Southern California, United States - Bradyrhizobium sp. S3-V5C | ecosystem: Environmental > Terrestrial > Soil > Desert | place: USA...
CCCGCTCGTCTGCGCTAATCGCACCGCCTCAGCACGAAACTCGGGGGTAAAGGTCTGCTTCCGGTCTGCCATCGGAACCCTCCTCCTTCAGGAAAAGAGCTCTCCACTTTTGCGGAGCAAGTCCAGGGCCGTGTTCGACAGCATCGCGCTCGCGGACCTCGCCAAGGCCATCAACGGCCTGACTGCGGCCATCGTCGCGGACACAGCCTCCGAGGAGGCGCAGCACACCAGCCAGATGACGGCCGCGATCATCCGATTCACCGAGGTCATGGACCGATGGGAGGACGATCACGGCCGGCAGCCGCGAAGGCGGTGACCGCCACGTCTAGGCCGACAACCCTAGCCCGCCCGGCTCACCGCCGCGGCGGGCTTTTTCCTGGAAAGAATGCTGCTATTGGCCAGCGTATAGGCTCATGCAAGCTGACTCTTAAAATATTGAATAGTGCGCGCGACGCCTTCACGGAGCTGTATTGTTGGCTCCCAGCCGAGAACCTCCTTAGCTTTTGTGATGTCGGGCCGCCGCTGGCGCGGGTCGTCCGGCGGAAGGGGCTTATAGACCAGCTTCGACGAGGAGCCGGTGAGTTCAAGCACCAGCTCTGCGAGCTGTCGGATTGTGAATTCGCCGGGATTGCCGATGTTGATCGGACCGGTGACAGTGTCGTCGGTCGCCATAAGGGCGATGAAGCCGCGGATCAGATCGTCGACATAGCAGAACGACCGCGTCTGACTGCCGTCACCGTAGAGTGTGACCTCCTCGCCCCTTAGCGCTTGCATGATCAGGTTCGAGACGACGCGACCGTCGTTCGGATGCATCCGCGGGCCATAGGTGTTGAAGATCCGGACGACCTTGATCGGCATGTTGTGCTGCCGCCGGTAGTCGAAGAACAAAGTCTCGGCGCAGCGCTTGCCCTCGTCGTAGCAGGAGCGGAAGCCGATCGGATTGACCCGCCCCCAGTACTCCTCGGGCTGCGGGTGAACCTCCGGGTCGCCATAGACCTCCGACGTCGATGCCTGGAACACCTTGGCTCGCACGCGCTTGGCCAAGCCGAGCATGTTGATCGCGCCGATGACGCTGGTCTTGGTCGTCTGGACCGGATCGAACTGGTAGTGAACGGGTGATGCCGGGCAGGCGAGATTGTAGATCTCGTCGACCTCGACATAGAGCGGGAACGTCACGTCGTGACGCATCGCTTCGAAGTTCGAGTCGCCGAGCAGATGCTCGATGTTCTTCCTGCTGCCCGTAAAATAGTTGTCAACGCACAGGACGCTGTGCCCCTGCGTGAGTAGCTGCTCGCAGAGATGCGAGCCGAGGAAGCCGGCGCCGCCGGTCACGAGTATTCTCTTCGAGCTGCTATTTCGCACGAGAACGCCTTCAGTATGAAAGGTGGCAGGACAATGAGCCGCGCGGTCCGAGGCGCGGGTTACGCCTTCGCGACCGCCCGGCCGACGCCCTCGTAGGTGAAGCCGTGCTCCGTGACGGCCTTGGCATCGTAGATGTTGCGCAGGTCGACCAGGACCGGGGCCGAGTCGCCGGACGACATGGACTTGCGCAGGCGGGTGAGATCGAGCGCCCGGAACGCGTTCCATTCGGTGACGATCACCACGGCGTCAGTGCCCTCAGCGCAGGCGTAGGCGCTCTCGGCGAGTTCTACCGTCGGCATCATCGGTCGGGCCTGCTCCATGCCCTCGGGATCGTAGGCGCGGACCGCGGCGCCGGCATCCTGCAGGCCCGCCACGATCGCCAGCGAGGGCGCGTCGCGCATGTCGTCGGTCTCCGGCTTGAAGGTGAGGCCGAGGAGGGCGATCGTCTTGCCCCGCACCGACCCGCCGCAGGCCTTGATCACCTTGCGCGCCATCGCGCGCTTGCGCTGATCGTTGACCGCCACCACCGTCTCGACCAGCCGCAGCGGCGTGCCGGCATCCTGAGCGGTCTTGACCAAGGCCAGCGTGTCCTTTGGGAAGCACGAGCCGCCGTAGCCCGGGCCGGCATGCAGGAACTTCGACCCGATCCGGTTGTCCAGGCCGATGCCGCGCGCCACCGCCTGCACGTCCGCGCCGACCTCCTCACACAGGTCCGCGATCTCGTTGATGAACGTGATCTTCGCCGCCAGGAACGCGTTCGCCGCGTACTTGGTCAACTCGGCCGTGCGGCGGCCCATGAGGTAGATGGGGGCAGCGTTGAGGCTGAGCGGGCGGTAGATCTCGCGCATCACCTTCTCGGCGCGCGGATCGTCGGTGCCGACGACGATGCGGTCGGGGCGCTTGAAGTCGGCGATCGCGGCGCCCTCACGCAAGAACTCCGGGTTCGACACGACCGCAAATTCGGCACAGGGATTGGCGTCGCGGATGATGCGCTCGACCTCGTCGCCTTCGCCGACCGGCACGGTCGACTTGGTCACCACCACGGTGAAGCCGGACAGTGACTCGGCAATCTCCCGGGCGGCGGAGCGGACGAACGACATGTCGGCGAAGCCGTCGCCGCGGCGGGAGGGAGTGCCCACCGCGATGAACACGGCGTCGGCCTCGGCTACAGCCTCGCGCATGGAGGTGCTGAACGCGAGCCGGCCCTGACGGACGTTCTCTGTGACCAGGACGTCGAGGCCCGGCTCGTAGATCGGCATGCGGCCGGCGTTGAGGCTCTCGATCTTGGTGGGGTCGCGGTCGATGCACACGACCGTGTGGCCGAAATCGGCCAAGCAGGCTCCGGAGACCAGGCCTACGTATCCAGCCCCAATCATGGCTATTTTCATGGACCAGCTTTCTTTTAAGGATCGATGAGATCAGCGGATCTGAAGCTACGCCACGACCACGCAGGAGAGATAATTTTTTATATTCGAAAAGAAGTTGTGTAACAAGCAGTGCCTGCAGCAGGCGATGCCGATCGCGGCATCCAAGTTCTTCAGAACCCAGGCGACACACCTCTCAAATCGCCCGGCTCCGGCCGCGGCGGTATTTTGAGCCTGACCGTCTGTTATCACGCGGTCTCCGGCAGTTTGGACGGCCGCCGCTACTTCGGCCCGCCCGGCTCAACACCGCAGCGTCCTTTTTTATATCTGAGACTCAGCCCCAGATGTCCTGCGGCTTGAGGTGCATCTTTCGGTCGCTTGACCACATCCCGATGCTGATGACGTCTATGCCCCTATCCTCAGCCTCCGACACCGACACCGCCCCCTTGCCATCGACGAGGTAGAATGCATCGTATCCGATGCCGTCGAGGAACGATCGATAGTCGGACCAACTCATTCCCGACATCGATCGGAGCTGGCCGAAGTTAATTTCCGATAGAATGACGGGCTTGTCCCTGGCGATCAGCTTCTCGCCGCCTCTGAAGACGCTCGGTTCCGCGCCTTCGACGTCGATCTTGATAAATGATACCGGACCGATGCTAAGATCATCAAGGCGCACCATCGAGATCTTATCTTGCTTGATCGCCGGATCATTTATCTGACTGGAGACCCAAGAGTTGCCAGGATTTCTGTCGTTCGGACGCCACGTTATAAATGCGTCGCCATGAGTGTCGCTGAGCGCTTTCTGATACAGCGTGACGTTTTTTGTAAGCTTGCTGGCAGCTATACTCTTACCTAGGTGTTCAAACGTCGTTGGGCGAGGCTCGAAGGCGTGGACGCTGCCGTTATCGCCAACTAAACGCGCCATCATGATGGTGAACCATCCGATGTTCGCACCGATATCAAGAACTGTCTCGTTCGGCATCACGATGGCGCGCACAAAACGGCTCTCATTATATTCATAATTGCTGAATAGGCATCCGCGAGATACATAATCGTCGGAAAGATCGACATAAATAAAATCGGACGTTCCGCTGATCTGAAACATGCCCCATTTTTCGGTAGGGAACGAACAAGTGTAGCGAGCCCTAAACTCTTCACTTGCCACAAGGACCGAGATCAGCTCGTCAAAATCCGATAATTTTTGAAAATGTTCCACGACGTTCGATTTTTCAGGGTTGCGCTTAAGTATCAAACGGAACCCACGATGCACTTCATCGGACGTCAACATTCCAGAGCCCCGCGAAGGTTCATTATCGGCCAATCATCCAACGATCATTGAGTCTTATGGGGATTTAGTCGGACATTCCTCCAACCTTGCACGCCATCAATGTACGTAAATGGAGCGGACTCGTTCAGCCGCAGAACGGCCGGCCGTTCCATTTCCAGGATCCAGCCTGCGCTGAGGAGCGTCTGCATGAGCTGCCCTTCGATCTGCCGCGAGTGTGTGCCGATCATCATGTAGGCGACGCGCTCATTGAGTACGTCGAGGCACGAGCTGACGAGGTCATACTCGCCACCCTGGATGTCGATGTGAAGGAGGTCGAGCTGACGGTGCTCGGCGACTACTCGGTCCATGGGGACCATCGGCAGCGCATCGTGTGTGCCAGCCGCAACCGCTTTGTCCCGTTCCGCCTCGCTCGCCCCAAAGACCGGCTCAAGCCCGTAGTGGTCCCCAGGATTGGCCTGGCGCGGGAAAAGGGCAATGCCTGAGGTGGCCGCTGCCACGCCTCGATGGATGGTGTAGCGAGAAGGCGGGATGTCGTTATTCGCAAGCGTCTCCTGCGCGAAGCGGACATAGGTCTCGTCCCCCTCCACACCGATGACATGGATATCCAGTCCGGCATCCCGGGCAGCGACACCGGCATTCGTCATCCAGCACCCCCAGCCGCAGCCGAGCTCTGCCATCGTAAAGGTGCCTTGGGCGAGCTCAATCGCGCGCAGAACGGAGGCCCACTCGGCGATATCGGCGTGCCAATTTGCCACCAACGGTGGCTGCTCGACCTTGCCACCTTGACCAGCCAGTATTTGAGGGTTGACCTTTGGATCGACTTTAACACCGAGGAAATTAGTCAAAAATTGAGCGTTCGGCTTCAAATTATTTTTGGCGTGTCGGCCGATAATTTCCGGTGCATTCAGGGTGGTATTGTAGTGGGAAAGAACGTTGTTATTCAAACGCTTAAGGAACTCATTTGATTTGCCGATCGTCCTGACAATTTCAGCGGCGCTTGGGAGAGCCGCATGAAGAGCCAGGGTCGTTTCACCTTCGGGGGCTCTCCCAAGCATGACTTCGAACGCGGCGAGAGCGCAGTCGCGCATCTCCTGCTCGACAGCCTTTCGAAGATCCATTCGTGCGTCCCCTGCATCGAGCGCGACATAACATCGGTTAGCCGCCGCTGGATCAGCGACGCCACCTTGACCCTTGATAGGCGGGTCTCATCCGGCCTCCCATCTCCTAGTCCGTGGCTGTGCGCAAGGGCTTCTCGATGGGAGGAGCGGCCGGGGCATGACAAGCTGTCTTGAGCAATATGCCCTTATGGTAAGGGAGCCGGCATCCGACGAAGCACTGTCCGAGGCCGCCAGCGGAAGTCGTCGGGCAGCCATGAACTGTCACGGAGCGAGCCGATCGCCCAAAGTTTCCGGCTAGAGACCGTCCTCAAAATCGACAACGCTTCAGCCGGAAACGGAGGTTTCCTTACTACAGGGTCAAGCTTTTTGCATGATAAATTTGGGCCACTCTATCGTGAGAGGGCGCCCAATTCTGGCGGAAAATTCACCGGCGGCCTTGATCACGCCCGGCCAATTGACGTCATAATCGTCCCCGATCATGAAGCCTCCGCTTTGCAGAAGACTCCAGTAATCTTCGATATCTTGGATTGCCTCGCGATACTCGTGCGCCGCATCTACATGGACAATACTTGCCTGAATACCTGCCCTGCCGATAATTTTCGCGGCGGTGCTCGAAGTCTGAGCCATCGGTATGACATAGTTCGTCACGCCGGCATTATAAACATTCGACATAAAAATCTGATATAAATTGGGCAGCCCGTTTCTGCGCTGGAACAATGTTTTGTCGGCCCAGTGTTCAGGGGAACCCAGGAATGTGTCTACGGCTATGATTACCCCGTCGATGCCGTTGTCACGCATCGCCTTGGCCATAGCAATCGTGGACTGTCCTTTCCATACCCCGACGTCAACGATAATTTTAGGACCGGGAATTCCTGCAATTCGCGCAAGAGAAGGCGCATTGCCATTCCATCCCTGAACTTCGCTTTCAGCCGGTTCTGGTGAAAAGTCCTCCCAAATATTTGCGCCATATAATTTCTGCATTACAGTTTCAGAAATCGTCATATCTTGTTCCTGGATGCTGTGGCTGTCCTATCGACGGCTTGTGCTACAATCCAAATCGCGGATTGCCTAGGAGGTGCCGGATCTTTCTCCGACCGACGATGGTAGTGCGTCGACGCGAAAATCGGTAAGCCCCTGAGCAATCAGCCACTGGAATTGGCCGCGCCGTAAGGCCGTCGTCGCGGTTAGAGGGCGTGAGCACCGCGATGAACTCGCGCCTGCTTCCGAGTTTCGTATGGGCAGGGCAGATCACTCTGCGGCCGATTCTGCGCATGAAGGCACTTAAGCCGAGCAGGGTAGGCAGACCGATCATAGAAATTCCCATGAGCGGTCAGAGTCAGTGATTCAGCAGATCGTGATGAGCGCGATTTTGCTCGCTGAATAATCTAGATAGATATTCAGGTGTGTCGCGGAGGAACTCTCGTATTAATTGATATCCTTGCCAAGCAATATCGGCGGCGTCTTTGATATTATGCGCCACCCAGTCGATTTGCGTGCCGACATCACTCATATCAGGATTGACTGGAATGAAGTGCGTCCAAGGCCGCAGAAGTGGCGTATACGCAAGTTCTCGCGATTGCGGCGGCCGCAAGATAAGGCATCCATTCATGTACTTAAGACAAGTTCCCCAGCCTGCTGCATTGCCAGGCATATCTATATACATCGCGTATTTAGCGAATTCTTCTTCACGTACGTAGCTACCAAGCAATCCTAGCCGCTCCAGCGAAGCCTCGTATGACTTGGACCGCTCGGCATCGACCTGAGCGACGCGAGCGATTTTGCAGTCAGCCTTGTCGCCAGCGATCTCTTTTATTAGAAGACAACATTTGACTCGATAATTTTCCAAAAGGTCCTCTTCCGATCTAATCGTTCCGCCGGTCGTGGACCCCCGCCAAAACAATTTAAGCGATCTGGCTACAAAATTATCGTAGAACTCTTCTTTGGTCAGTTGTTCGATTGGATCGCGAGCGGCTTTGAGCATATATAAATCAGGCATTAGCGGCCAGTCAGTGCCAGCAGGGCGGTCCATGGAAATGTGGCCTTGCGTTCCGTGATCGCCGAAATCTATAGCCAATCGGCTATTTCCATGTTTAAATACTTTTCCGATTGCGGGGCCAATGTGCTCCATAAGTGAGCCGAGCCGACGCTGGGCAATTTTTTTGTATTCTGATTTGTCGTTGCAATTCATTAAATGAGTAGAGAACTCCACGCCAACCGGCACTAAGTCGGCTCTGCGGCTCCCTGTCTGTGATCCGCCATTCAACAGAACCGTATGCAGCGGTCTTTCGGCGTATTTGATCTCGCCAATGCTCAACCCTCCTCTCTCAAAGCCGCGGTCGATGAGGGCGAATTCAGTCAAATCTCGCGACTTTCCGCGCCGTCGCACAACGTCAAACTCATCGCTTTTCATCAAATCTAATAATAAAAGCCCGACGTCATCGTAGTGGCGGTGATGCTCGATTGCAAAATCGCTCTCCGGATCCCGCTTCAACAAAAGCCGGAATGAGTCTATGACTTCTTCGCGAGTCAGCATAGCGCGCCCATTGATAGATAGATAAATCGGATCGAATTTATACGGCGGAAATACTTCCGCGAATTACTTCCACAGTTTCAGCTCGCTTGAGTGTTTCAATTTCTTACGCCAGTGCCCGGTGATGGAATTTTGCTATCGAGCCGATGCATCGTCGTACGCGTCTCTTCGAGTTCTGCAAGCCAGGCTGCTCGAACGAGCCTTCTTCGATCCAGAGATGTGGCCTATGTGTCTCAGCGCGGCACAGACAGCCGAACGCGGCCGAGGTCACAACCGAGTGTCGCTGTTATGGTCGGAGCGTCGCCGAACTGCGGGTACGCAGCGATGCGCCCCTACCTCACACCTCTTGAGGATAAGAATGCGCTTACGTGCGACCGCAGTCCTGCTTCCAGCGCTGCTCGGCAGCCAAGCGTCCGCCCTAGATGCTTCAGAGCTGGTTCAGCTCCCAAGTCGGGCCGCCTCACGTCAGCAGGTCGATCGCACAATCTACGCCGAGCAGAGCCCTGTCGGGGCATCAGAAGGAGCGAGCAGATCAGCCGCTGAAGTGGCCAAAGCGCACACGCCGCCTAGCGAGATCGGTGACCTGTCCGATGCATTGGCTTACGTGCCGACCTTGCGCGGCAAGATCACCTTGGCGCAGTGGCTCGAAGCTCCAGCGCTGCCGCAATGGTGGGGCGCGAAATGCGACGGCGTCGCTGACGATACGGTCGCGCTGCAGGCATGGCTGAATGCGCTCGGACCTAACCTGCGCGCCGCAACGCGACCCGGAACGTGCCGGTTCACGCAGCCCCTCAAATTTCCGGTAGTTCGAAAATTGTCGCTTGTCGGTGCCGGCAGTCATGCGACCACGTTCTTGTACGACGGCGCTAGTACAACCGCCGACATCATCACGATTGGTGATACCGCGTCTAATGCGCAGGTTGGAGAGTGGAATCTTTCCGGATTTCGTGTCGCCTCAAATGTAAAGATGACCGCTGGGTCAGGTCTGCGAATGCATCGCTTGGTGCGCTCCGTCATCCGGGACCTGATAGCTGACGGTCAAGATGGTAACGGGATGCTGTATAACGGTTTGTGGTTCGATCAAGTCGATCAGACTGTGCTGTCTCAGTTCGAAGCCCGCGGAGCAGGGGATGCTCTACGTCTAAACGGAACGGCCGGACCCGGACCAAAAGCGGGCTTGTTCGTACAGCAGGGTAAAATCACTGGAAGCCGCGTAGGTATTCGCGTTGGCGGCGGCTTTGGAGGCTTCTACCTCGACCAGACCGACGTTATCGATAACGGTACTAATATCATTGTTGATCACACGCTTGCAAACGAGGGAAATAGAGAGATCTTCATCGGCTCCACCGTCTCATTCGACAGCGCGTTGGATGCATCTTCGGGATCTATCGTTGTCGATGACAGCCTTGCCGGCAACGCGATGCTTGTGTTCACCGGAACGTGGGCGAATGCTGGTCGTGGGCATGGGCTGTGGGTCAGGAAGTGGGCCGACTCCGACTTGATCTGGACGGGGGGAACGATTGGAGCGTTCGCCGACAACGTCAGAGCGGATGATGCATCTGCACGTGTCACGATCGGTGGCGGTGCTGCAATCAGAGCCGCGCGCGAATGGGGCGTCAATCCCAACGTTGCGGGACACAGCGTTGCCGTTGGTGGCGCTAGATTTGTCGGTAACAAGAAAGGGAACATCAATCCTGCCAATCCCAGTGCTGCCTATCTGGATTCGACATTTGTTCGCGCCTCCAATGTATTGTCTGGCACGTTCCGTCTTGACGCCGCCGCATATTGGCAGCTCCAGGGAGGCAATCCGCTGTTCCAGTACGATGCAAATGATTACTCAGTGTTTGATCGTTCGTCCAATAATATTCTAACGCACATAGGCGGATCTTACATCAGCCGAATTGGATCTGATGGTATGCAAGTCAAGAAGAACCTGTTTGTTGATCAATCAACTTATCTAAATGGAGCTGTGGAGGTCGCTGGATCTGCGAACTTCAAAGGTCCGATCCAAGCGAATGGCATCTCTGGCATCACCACTAGGAAAGCCGCTGGATCATGCATGTTTACGATAACATCTGGTCTTATCACCGGGGTGACGGGCTGCTAATCCATTATGTTATCTTGTTGTCGTTGGAGGCGAGCCGCTCGATGTGTTGATTGTGTTGTCCGACTTTTCCAGCGACGCAAACATGGCGCGAGGTCGGGATTGTGCGGCGCCACGTGAAGGTCACGGCTCGGCGCTCTCGCGGATCCCGAGCGATGCGAGCAGCTTGCGCCCGGCCTCGGTCATGTACCACGCGCGCCGACCGGTCCGTCCGCGGGTCGCGCGCTCCTCGACGTAGCCGAGCTCCTGCAGGATCGGCATGACGGTTGGGTAGGCCTCGTGCCGCAGGCCGCCGGAGTTCTTGGCGACGGCTCGCTGAGCTTCGAGGTGGCGGCCGCGGATCGGGGCCTCTGGTTCGGAAGGCGTAGCCGCACTGGGCTACCGCGCGTCGCCGTCTTCGACGAGCCTGCGGCACGCGGCGAGGCGCCACAGATCGGCATCCGAGAAGACCAAGTCGTCGATCTGCCAGCGTTCGAGCTCGTCGCCGATCGGCGCAACCGCGACGCTGGCGGCTCGTAGCGCCGTCTCGACCTTCATGGGCGGGGCAACCTCGTCGTCCGTCGCGCTACGTCGCGGCCACGATCATCCGTAAGCGTGCTTCAACCATTCGTTTCTCATCCGACCGCATTGCCATATCGGCAGCCACCCGCTCGACGATTCGGTGGGTAGCTGCCTCGTCCAGGCCGAGCCCGCGGGCGAAGCCGTCCAGTCGCCGCATCCTGCGCTGAGTAGTGGCCTGTTGGCGTATGGGGGCTTGATCCTCGCTCATTCCTTCACCGGATGCGCCAGCAGGATCGCGGTCCGGACCGCGTGCTGCTTCTATCGTTGGGTCGCGTGAACGTCCTTCAGCACCAGCGTCGCGAACGTGCTGCCCCGGACCGCGGTGTTGAGGTCGAGTGCATATCCGGCGGTCAGCGGATAGGCTAAGGTTGCCAGATTCGCGAGCACGGCGTCCACCGCTGCGTTCACCTCGTCATCAGTGACGGCCTTCGACTTGAATAGTTCTGAGACGGTCGGGGGATCCTTGGCCATGGGCCGGCCTATTGCAGCCTGGTCGTCGACGAGTCCATGAGACCGAGGCGTAGTGCCAGCTGCATCACCTCCCCATTCGTCAGGGTCTCACCGTCAACGAGCCAGCGCGGATATCTCCTGCTCCAGAGCCGACATTGCAGCCATAGGCTCGGAGCGCCACAACAGCTTCGGGAAGCGTTCTTTGAGGTTCGCTCATAAGGCGAGGTCACCGGAGAAAGGTGTGTGGCGTCGATACTGCGCCGCCTATCGCTGACACGCCGGCTGCCTTAGGCGATGGACGCCATCGGCTGTCCGGCGTGCCGTCTACACCCGTGCCCGCTTTCAGGCGTTCATTTTGCTAACAACGTGTTTGATAAGCAGCAATCCGATGGTGGCTGAGGTCAATGCAAACAATACCACGTAAAGACCGTCAACTTGGATGCCGGCGTACGGATAATAAGCTGATCTGACCCATTCGGCGCATTGGAGAGCGGGATTGTATTTCATCCAATAGTAAATCTTGTCGGGCATATAGCTTGGTAGAAACATCACGCCGCTGGAAATATATAGAATGATGCTAAAGAGTGCGTAGCCAATCATCCATCCTGGGAAAAAGCCTATAATAGCAACATTGACCGTTCCTATGCCAATGCCGAGTAGGATGGCGGCTAGATATCCGCACATGGCAGTGAATGGATCTGCAGGTATAGGATTGGAGCCAATGACGACGAGCACAAAAACAACAACTAAGAGTGCCAGAAACCCGGTCACGATCTCAACTAGAACTCGAGATAAAACAACATCAAATAACTTTACTTGTGGGTAGTAGGTCAATGGTCGGTTCATAATCACCGATTTCATAACTTCGCGCGATATGTATTGGAAAACCAGAACGGGAACTGCGCCCGTCGCGAAGAATAAGGCTCGGTTATCGCCCAGCGGCGCAGCAACTTTTTGAAACGTATAAATTGCAATCAGCACGAAAACGTGGACGCAGGGCCAGAGCACGATCACCCCATACCCCCACAGAGAGGCTCCGAAACGGGTTCGCATATCTCGAAGGATCAGCGCGTGCAGGACGTGCAAATACGATTCGCCTGGAGATTTCTCGTGCCGAGCTGCGATTGGAAGTTCCATGGTACCTAGCCTCGATCGCTCGGTACGGCTCTCGGCAAAAAAGCGGGCGAAAGTGCGTTGACGGAGCGTCAAACGGTTCCGTGGCCGGCCCAGGACTCGGGCTCGGCCGTGGTGTCATGCTGCGGACCAGCTACCAGCCCGTCGCACCGCCGCCGGTAAGCCTCCCACTTAAGCTAAGCGGCTCGCCGTCCGATGGGCCCTGGCATGTCGGGAGAGATCCTTTGAACGGTCCGCCGCTCTTCAACCAACCCGACGAGCGAATCAGACCAAAATCCGCATCACCTGCTAGGAGGTGCACCGTTCAGGTTGGAGGGACCGACGCCGGGAGCGTGCCCATTGGTGGGGCAGCTGGTAGGGTAGGATCCCCAAGCTGGAAAATTCTTCAACAAAATCAATGCTAATTGGCGGAGGGAGCGGGATTCGAACCCGCGATACCGTTTCCGGTATACACACTTTCCAGGCGTGCGCCTTCAACCACTCGGCCACCCCTCCGTCCGCGAACCGGGCACCCGGGCGCGCTCGCGGCGTGCCGGGCGCGGCCAGGACCGCGCGGTGCCGTGCTGTTAGCCGGGTGCGCCGTCCGGCGCAAGGCGCAGACGGCCGGGCGATGCGAAAACCGCCCGGCCGCGTCCCTCACCCCTCGGCGTCGTCGAGGTGGAAGCGGACATGCTCTACGTTCGCCCGCTCGAAGGCCTGCATCACGTGCTGGTAGGAGCGCTCCATGGCGTTGTCCTCGACGCCCGGGCTATCCTCGGGCTTCAGCACGAACATCAGGAGCGAGCGCCCGGTCACGTCGTAGCCGGAGCCGAACTTGAAGCTCTCCACGTCCTGGCTGTCGGGCAGGTTGGTGTCGAGGAGCCGCGTCCAGGCCACGCCGCCGACCGATTCCGGCAGCGTGAACGTCACGAGGTCGTGGTAGGCATTGAACATGATCAGCAGGGTCGCGTCGCCGCCGCGGCGGTGCAGGCCGGTGGCCTGGGCGCGCCCGTCGAGTTGGACCGCGAAGGCCCGGGCCTCGCCGTCCGACCAGTTCTCGCCCGCCATCTCGCTGCCGTCCGGCCGCAGCCACGTCACGTCCTTGACGCCGAACTCCTCGTCGTACTGACCGGTGAGGAACCGCCCGCGGCTCAGGATCGGCAGGGCGTTGCGCAGGATGATCAGGCGCTGGGTGAACTCGGCGAGATCCCGCTCCTCGTCGCCGATCGCTCCCCAGTCGAGCCAGGAGACCTCGTTGTCCTGACAGTAGGCGTTGTTGTTGCCCTTCTGGGTCCGGGCGAACTCGTCGCCGGCGAGCAGCATCGGCGTGCCGCGGGACAGGAACAGGGTCGCCAGCATGTTGCGCATCTGGCGCAGGCGCACCGCCCGGATCTCGGGATCGTCCGTCGGGCCCTCAACCCCATAATTGTACGAGAGGTTGTGCGAGTGACCGTCGCGGTTGCCCTCGCCGTTCGCCTCGTTGTGCTTGTCGTTGTACGAGACCGTGTCGTGCAGGGTGAAGCCGTCGTGGGCGGTGAGGAAGTTCACCGAGGCCCATGGCTTGCGCCCGCGCTTGTTGAACTTGTCGGCCGAGCCCGAGACGCGCGCCGCCAGGTCCGGCAGCAGCCCGCCGTCGCCCTTCCAGTAGGCGCGGACGTCGTCGCGGAACCGGTCGTTCCACTCTGCCCAGCCCGGCGGGAAACCGCCGACCTGGTAGCCGCCTGGGCCGCAATCCCACGGCTCGGCGATCAGCTTGACGTTGTTGAGCACCGGGTCCTGCCGGCAGGTGTCGAGGAAGCCGCCGCCCTCGTCGAAACCGTAGGGCTCGCGGCCCAGGATCGTGGCGAGGTCAAAACGGAACCCGTCCACCTGCATCTCCTGCGCCCAGTAGCGCAGGGAGTCGGTGACGAGCTGCAGCACCCGCGGGTGCGACAGGTTGAAGGTGTTCCCGGTGCCGGTGTCGTTGATGTAGTAGCGCGGATCGTTCGGCAGCAGCCGGTAGTAGGAAGCGTTGTCGACGCCCTTGAACGACAGGGTCGGACCCTTCTCGTTGCCCTCGGCGGTGTGGTTGTAGACCACGTCCAGGATCACCTCGAGGCCGGCGCCGTGGAAGCGCGAGACCATCTCCTTGAACTCGGAGAAGGCGAAGTCCGGCACCGCCGCGTAGCGGCGCGCGGGGGTGAAGAACGAGATCGTGTTGTAGCCCCAGTAATTCACCAGGTCCTTCTGCTGTAGGTAGTCGTCCTGCACGAAGGCGTGGACCGGCAGCAGCTCCACCGAGGTGACGCCGAGGCTCTTGATGTAGTCGAGCACGTCCCGGGTGCCGAGGCCGGCATAGGTGCCGCGCAGTTTCTCCGGCACCCGCGGGTCGAGCTTGGTCATGCCCTTGACGTGGGTCTCGTAGATGATCGTCTTCTCCCACGGGACCAGCGGCTTCTGGTGCCGTCCCCAGGTGAAGGCCGGGTCGATGACGCGGGAGCGGCGCGTGTAGGGGGCGCTGTCGCGCTCGTCGAAGGTCAGGTCGTCGCCCGTCTCCATCTGGTAGCCGAACAGCGCCGGGTTCCAGGTGATCGAGCCGACCAACCCCTTCGCGTAGGGGTCGATCAGCAGCTTGTTGGGGTTGAAGCGATGACCGGCCTTCGGCTCGTAGGGGCCGTGGACGCGGTAGCCGTAGATCGTGCCGGGGCGCGCGTCGGGCAGGTACCCGTGCCAGATCTCGTCCGTGTACTCGGGCAGCTCGATCCGCTCGATCTCCTGGTCGCCCTGGTCGTCGAACAGGCAGAGCTCGACCTTGGTGGCATGGGCCGAGAACAGCGCGAAATTGACCCCGAGCCCGTCCCAGGTGGCGCCGAGGGGATAGGGGCGGCCTTCCTGGATGCGCGAGCGGGTCGCGCGGGCCTGCGATGCGGGACGACGGGAATCGGACATGGACACTCCGGAACGCGACCCGCACGGCCACGTGCCGCTGCGGGGAGCCCCTGGTGAACGTGCCGAAAACAGCGAAGCTCCCGCATCGCCGCAAAAATCGCGGGGGGCGTGACGACCGTCCCGCGCTCAGTTCGAGGCCGCGGCCGTGAAGCTCCGGTCCAAGGCCCGCCCGACGTCGAGGGGCTTCGACAGGATACCGTACCGCGTCGCCCGGTCCGAGGCCGCCTGGACCTCCCCCACGACATCCGCGTCGAGCGCGATCGGGCTGGTCCGCTGCGCCGTGTAGGCCGCGCGCAGGACGTCCTCGGGCAGCTTGGTCAGCGCGGCCGTGTTCCGGGCGTAGGCGTCGAGGTGGTCCAGCGACCAGAGCCGCGCCCGGTTCAGGCGGCTCAGGAAGTCCTGGAGGGCCGCCCGCTTGGCGGCGATGGCGCTGTCCGTGGCGACGACGAAGGTGATGGTCGGCGTGAGGCCCGCGCCGTCCGCGATCGGCCGGGCCCTGTCCTTGAGCGTCGCGAACGCGACGTAGGGCTCCCAGACCGCCCAGGCATCCACCGAGCCGGCCATGAGCGCGACTTTGGCGTCGACCGGGTTGAGCGGCGCGAACGTGGCCTCGGACGGCGCGATCCCGGCCTTCTCCAGCGTCGCGCTGATCAGGAACTGGCCCCAGCCGCCGCGGGTGCCGGCGAGTCGCTTCCCCTTCAGGTCGGCGGCCGAGCGGATCGGCGAATCCGCGCGGACCAGGATGGCCTGCGTCCGCGGATCCGACTTGGTGCCGCCGATCGCCTTGATCGGCGCCCCGGCCGCGACGGCGGTGAGGAAGGAGAGGTCGCCGGTGTAGCCGACATCGAGGGCGCCGGCGTTGAGCGCCTCCAGGATCGGCGCGGCGGCGGGGAATTCCGACCACTCGATCCGGTAGGGCAGATCCTTCGCGTCGCCGGCGATCTCGAGGAGCGACCGGTTCCCGCCCTTCTGATCGCCGACCCGCAGGACGACCTCCTCCGCGCGGGCGGTCACCGCGGCCAGCGTCGTCATGGCCAGCATCGTCGTGGCCAGCGTCAGTGCGGCGGCGAGCAGCGCCCCGGCGAGCCGGCGGCCGCCGGGACGCGCGTGAGATCCGATGAGCATGAGGCCTGCCGCGATCCATTGCCCGCGTTGTGCTGGACTGTTCTGTGGAGGGCCGATTTTATGCTTGCCGCCAGGGCGGTCAACGAAAAGAAAATCTGTATTTCCCGCGGTCGATGCGCGAGATGACATCCGATCGACCCGCGCGGGGAGACGAATGTCTTTCCCCACGCGCCGCGACGGTCAGCGGGCGGGTGGGAACGCGTCCGCCAGGTAGGCCCGCACGAAGCCCGGCATCCGCGCGGCGTCGATGTCGTCACGGCCGCGCACCACGTGCATCCGGGCGAGTTCCGGCTCGGCCTCGGCGCCGAGATGGTCGGCGATCCGGGCCACGAGCCGCGCGGCCGGCTCGGGGAAGCGCACCGGCCGGAGGAAGGCGAGCTGGCCCTCCCCCTCCAGCAGCACCCAATCCGTTTCGGCCTCGTCCGGCAGCGCGAGGCCGGTCTCCTCGGCGAGTTCACGGGCGGCGCTGCCGGTGAGATCGACCTGCGCGCCGCGCACGTCGTCCGGATCCGGGGTGCCGCAGGGGAAGTACAGCTGGCCGGCATTGGCCGTGTGGGGGCCCATCTCGCCGAGCAGGACGGCGCCGTCCGCCGTCCAGGGCACGATCGCCGCGAAGGCGTTGGCGATGCGAGCCTCGGCGTGGGGCACCTCCCGGTAGTAGGTGAAGGTCGCGTAGCGCGTCGCGAACAGGTCGAGGCGGGCGACCCCGTCGGCGACGGCGTGGTCGCAGCACAGCAGGACGGTCCCGTCGAACATGCCGGGGCTGCGGCGCAGCCGGGCCTGCCAGTGGGCCGCGATGGCGGCCGCGTGCGCCCGGGGGAAGGCCCAGTCGTGGTCCACGAACCGCGCCGCCACGTCCGCGACGCGGGTGATCCGGAAGCTGTCGGAGAAGCCGTCAGAAGAGCGTTCAGACATGCAGGGTGCCGTCCGACAGGATCACGGCGGCGCCGCCGATCTCGACGCCCTGCAGGGCGCCGGCCGCGACGGTGAGCTGGAGCGCGATGTCGCTCGGCCGTCCCATCGCCTCGCCCTGGCGGATCGCCACGTCGTGGGTGCCGTCGCCCAAAGCCTCGAACTGCATCAGCACCCCCGCGAAGGCGGAGGCCGCCGAGCCAGTGGCGGGGTCCTCCGGCACGCCGACATTCGGCGCGAACATGCGGACGCGCCAGCGCTGGCCGGTGCCCTCGGGATCCGGGGTGTAGAGGTAGAGCCCGTCGGCCGGATCGGGCGCCTGGGCCGTCCGGGCGGCGTCGAGGGCGGCCACCGACGCCACCGGCACGCAGGTGAAGGTCGGCCCCACGCCGTGGCGGCTCGGGGCGTGCCGGCCGGTGCCGATGTCGCCGGGCTGGAGGCCCAGCAGCGGCGCCAGCGCCGCGGGATCGGGGCCGGGCCCGAGGTATTCCGGCAGGACCGGGAGCCGGAACCGGGCCCGTCCGCCGGTCCCGTCCGCCAGGGTCTCGACCACGCAGGGGACGATCCCGATCCCCTCCTCCAGGCCGAAGGCCCGGGCGTCGCCCCGGGTCGGGTCCTGCAGCGCCAGCAGCACGGCGGTGCCGACCGTCGGGTGCCCGGCGAAGGGCAGCTCCCGGGCGGGTGTGAAGATGCGCAGCGACGCCCGGTGCCGGGCCTCCCGGGGCGGGAGGACGAAGACCGTCTCCGACAGGTTGAACTCCCGCGCGATGGCCTGCATGGCGGCGGTGTCGAGCCCCTCCGCGTCGAGCACCACGGCGAGGGGATTTCCGGCGAGCCTCTGCTCGGTGAACACGTCGAGGGTGACGAAGCGGCGCGCCATCGTGTCGATCCTTGCTGCTCTCTGCGGACTTGGACGGAGCGGTTTGCCGGGGGCGCCTCAGACCGCCTCGACCGGAAACCGCGCGCTCGGGTTCACGTACTCCTCCTGCGCGGCCACCGTCAGGATCTCCCGCGACCCCGCCTCGGCGGTGCGCTTGAGCAGCCCGTAGATCGAGGCCGCCGCCGCGCCGAGCGCCGCCTCGGCCGAGCCGGTCCGGGCGTAGTGCACCAGGAACAGCGCCGCGATGCAGTCGCCGGCCCCGTTCACCGCGATGGCGAGCCGCGGCGTCCGGACCCGGAACACCCGCCCCTCCGCGCCCGCGAGCAGGTCGATGCTGTCGGCCGGCGTGTCGGCGCAGAGCGCCGAGGTGACCAGGACCACCCGCGGCCCGCGCGCCCGGAGCGCCGCGATCGCGGCCCCGGCCTCTGCCAGGGTGCCGCTTGGCAGGCCGGTGAGCAGGCCGAGCTCGAACTGGTTGGGGGTGAGGATGTCGGCGGCCGGGACCGCGCGCTCGCGCAGGAACGCCTCGATGCCGGGCCGCACGTAGACGCCCTCCTCGACGTCGCCGATCACCGGGTCGCAGCAATAGAGCGCCCGAGGGTTCGCAGCCCGCACGGCGTCCACCGCCTCCAGGATCGCGGCGCCGATCTCGGCCGAGCCCATGTAGCCCGACAGGACCGCGTCGCAGCCGCCCAGGACCCCACGCTCGCCGATGCCGCGCACCACCTCGCGGATCATCGCCGCGTCGAAGACGGGGCCGCGCCACGCCCCGTAGCCGGTGTGGTTGGAGAACTGCACCGTGTGGACCGGCCAGACCTCGACCCCGAGCCGCTGCATCGGGAACACCGCCGAGGCGTTGCCGACATGGCCGTAGGCGACGTGGGACTGGATCGACAGGACGTTCAACGCGGGACTCGCTCGTTGTCCCGCTACGGTTAGCCGGTTCCCGCGCCGGCCGCACCCCTGTCCCTTGCCGCCCTCCCCCGCGCGCCTCAGATGGGACCGACCCTCCCCCTGCCCCCTGAGCCCCGTTCGGAGCCCCATGGACATCGAAGCCCTGCGCACCTCGACCCTCGCCTTCGTGGAGGCGCACAAGGCCTGGACGCCCCTCATCGCCGGCGGCCTCGCCTTCTGCGAATCGATCGCGATCCTGTCGCTGTTCGTCCCGGCGACCGTGATCCTGGTCGGTATCGGGGCCCTCGTCGGCGGCGCTGACATCCCGTTCTGGCCGGTGGTGATCGCCGCGGCGCTGGGGGCCGCCCTCGGCGACTGGATCTCCTACGAGGCCGGGCGCTGGTTCGGGCCGGGGGCGAAGACCAAGTGGCCGCTGCGGCGCTATCCCGAGCTCATGGCCAAGGCCGAGGCCTTCATCGGCCGCTGGGGCATCGCCGCGGTGGCTCTGGGACGCTTCTTCGGGCCGGCCCGCGCCCTGGTCCCGCTCTTCGCCGGGATCCTCGGCCTGGCGCGGCTTCCGTTCCAGCTGGCCAACGTCGCCTCCGCCCTGGTCTGGGCCTTCGTGCTGCTGGCCCCCGGGGCCGGGCTGCTGACGTGGCTCGACCGATGACCCGGTGCGGCCGCTGATGCGCCGCTTCCCGCCCGAGCGGATCGTCTGCCTCACCGAGGAGACGGTCGAGACCCTGTACCTCCTGGGCGCGGAGGACAGGATCGTCGGCGTCTCGGGCTACGCGGTGCGCCCGCCCCGGGTCCGTCGGGAGAAGCCGCGCGTCTCCGCCTTCACCAGCGCGGACATCCCGAAGATCCTGGCGCTGGCGCCGGACCTCGTCCTGGCCTTCTCGGACCTCCAGGCCGGCATCGTCGCCGACCTCGCCCGCGCGGGCGTGGCGGTCCACCTGTTCAACCAGCGCGACGTGGCGGGCTGCCTCGCGATGGTGCGCACGCTCGGCGCCCTCGTGGGCCTGCCGGAGCGGGCCCAGACCCTGGCGGCGGGCCTCGAGGCGCGGCTGGCCGCGGCCGCCGCGGAGGTGCGGGACCGGCCGCCCCCACGCGTCTACTTCGAGGAGTGGGACGCGCCGATGATCTCCGGCATCGGCTGGGTCTCGGACCTGATCGGCCTCGCGGGCGGCCGGGACGTCTTTCCGGAGTTGAGCCGCCAGCCGGCCGCGAGGGACCGGATCGTCACCGCCGAGCAGGTGATCGCGGCCGCGCCCGACGTGATCCTCGCCTCGTGGTGCGGCAAGCGGGTCAACGCCGAGCGCATCCGGTCCCGGCCCGGCTGGGCGGCGATCCCGGCGGTGCGCGACGGGCGCATCCACGAGATCAAGTCGCCGCTGATCCTGCAGCCCGGCCCGGCCGCGCTCACCGACGGGTTCGACGCGATCCGGGCCTGCCTCGGGTGATCGCCGCTGGGCGATGCCGTGGGGCGATGCCGCGCCGCAGGTGACGGACCGGGCGCGACTTGGCAGGATGTCCCGATTCGGTACAGACGCACCCGCAGACGCATCCCCCGAGCTCGATGTCCGCCACCCTCGGCCTTCCCGATTCCGCGCCCCCGTCCGTCGAGGCGCTGCTGCCGCCCGACCGGCGGCAATCGCCCACGGCCCTGCGCATCCAGCGCGGCGTGCGCCGGCTGTTCTCCGAGATGGGCTGCGTCACCCTGCCGGAATTCTCCCTCGTCAACGGCCGCCGCGCCGACGTGATCGCGCTCTGCGGCGCCGGCAAGCTCACCATCGTGGAGATCAAGTCGAGCGTGGCCGATTTCCGCGCCGACCGGAAATGGCCGGATTACCGCGACTTCTGCGACCGGTTCTTCTTCGCCATCCCCGAGGACGTGCCCGAGTCGCTGATCCCGGAGGAGTGCGGCCTGATCGTCGCCGACGCCTACGGGGCCGGGATCCTGCGGGAGCCGCCGGAGCACCCGCTGAGCGGCGCCCGCCGCAAGGCCGTGACGCTGCGCTTCGCCCATAGCGCCGCGCGCATCCTGCACGCGCTGGCCGACCCCGGGGCCGTGCGGGAAGGGGCGCTGTAGGGCGCGGCCCGCACCGCGACCCTGGGCGGCTCGGTATTCATCCGACCCGGAAACGTCCTAGAACGGCCGCGCTTGCCGGAGTTCCGGCGCCGAGACCGATCGATGACATCCGTCGCCCTGTTCGAGCTGATCCTCGGCCTCCTCGGCGCGGCCCTGCTGCTGTCGCTGGCGGCCGGGCGCCTGGGCTTCCCGCCGGCCGCCGCCCTCGTCGTCGGCGGCATGGCGCTGGCGGTGGCGCCGGGCCTGCCGGCCTTCGATCTCGACCCGGACCTGATCATGGTCCTGTTCCTGCCGCCGCTCCTGCTCGAATCCGCCTACTTCACCGTCTGGCGCGACTTCCGGGCGAGCCTCGGCCCGATCCTGTCGCTGTCCCTCGGCGCGGTCCTGTTCACGACCCTCGCGGTCGGGCTCGTCGCCCACGCGGTGGTGCCGTCCCTGCCCTGGGCCGCCTGCTTCGCCCTCGGCGCCATCGTGTCGCCGCCGGACGCGGTGGCCGCCAAGGCGGTGCTGGCCCGCGTCGCCCTGCCCCGCCGGATGATCACGGTCCTGGAGGGCGAGAGCCTCATGAACGACGCCTCGGGCCTCGTGCTCTACCGCTTCGCGGTGGCGGCGGCCCTGACCGGCAGCTTCAGCGCCGCCGCGGCACTCGGCAGCTTCGCGTGGCTCGCGGTGGCGGGCGTCGCGGTCGGGATCGCCTGCGGGGTGGCGGTGACGCTCGTGATGCGGCGGATGCACGACGCCAACGCCATCACGGTGCTGAGCTTCCTCGCCGCCTACGTGGCCTACCTCGCGGCCGAGGAGATCCACGCCTCCGGCGTCCTGGCCGTGGTGGCCTGCGGCCTGATGATGGGCGGCCGGGAGCACGAGACCTTCGACGCGCATGCCCGCCGCCATTCCGTGGCGGTGTGGGAATTCGTCGTGTTCGTTCTGGAAGCCCTGGTCTTCGTGCTGATCGGGCTGGCGCTCCGCGGCGTGCTGGCCCGGACCGGCGGCCAGCTGGGGGCGCTCTCGGCCGAGATGCCGCTGGCCCTCGCGGTCACCGCGACCTGCGTCGTCGCCCGCCTGCTCTGGGTCTTCCCCGCCGTCTACCTGCGGCGGCTCCTGTCGCCGCGGTTCCGCGCGCAGGAGCCCTCCCCGAGTCCGGCCGTGCCGCTGATCGTCGGCTGGGCCGGCATGCGCGGGGTCGTGACCCTGGCGGCCGCCCTGGCCCTGCCGGTGGACTTTCCCGGCCGCGACGCGATCCTGGTGGCGGCCTTCGCGGTGATCCTGTTCACCGTGCTGGTGCAGGGCACGACCCTGGGGCCGCTGATCCGCAGCCTCCGCCTCGACCCCGCGGCGCACCTCCCCGACGGCCATCTCGACGCGCCCATGGCCCGCGTGGTCGTGAACGAGGCCGGACTCGCCGCCCTCGAGAGTTTGGTGTTCCCCGAGACTGGGGCGCTGCAGCACCCGCGCCTCGTCGAGGAGTATCGCCGCCGGGTGCGGGCGTCCTCGCGGGACCGCGACGAGCGGACGGCGCTGGAGGCCGAGAAGACCGAGCACTTCGCCGCCGCGCTGCTCGCCGTGCGCTCAGGCCGGTCGGCCCTGATCGACCTGCACCGGCAGGATCGGATCCACAGCTCGGTGCTGCGGCAGCTGGAGACGGAGATCGACCTGGAGGAACTCCATCTCAAGCGTCTCGCCGGGACCGCGCCCGCCCACGGCTAGGCGACGGTCGGTCCGGGCGCGGCCGTCGACGGGCCGTCAGTGGGCGGCGCAGCCGTCCGCCGGCTGGCCGTAGCCGCTGTAGACGACCCGCACCTTGTGCCGGCAGGCCGGCTCGGCCTTCGGAGCGGCCGCTACGGGGGCGACTTCCACCGGCTCGACCTGCAGGGTCGCGGCCACCGGCTGGTCCTCGGAGGTGGCGAGCGCGCGGCTGGCGCTCATCACGAACGGCGTGGCGGCCAGCGACGAGATGGCGAGCGCGGCGAAGACGGCGATGTTCTTGCGGCCGAAGGTGTTGCGGGTGCGAGCATTGAACATGACGAGTGGTCCGACGTCTTGTGTTCGGCAGCGCTGAGGTGCCGAGATCCCCTGTTGCGCTGATAACTTGGCCGTCAGCTCGGCGGTTCCGGTTTATTGCCCAAAAACCGCCACGCTTGGGTGTCCCGGCGCACGCGGGGCGCCGGCGCTCAGAGGATCCTGCGGTACTGCACGAAGCCCGACTTCTCGGCGATCCGGTCGTAGAGCTGCATCGCGTCCGCGTTGGTCTCGTGCGTCAGCCAGTGGACGCGGGAGCAGCCGGCGGCCTGCGCGGCCGCGTAGACGTGTTCGATCAGCCGGCGACCGATCCCGAGCCCGCGGGTGCCGTCCGCCACGAACAGGTCCTGGAGGTAGCAGTAGTCGCCGATCGTCCAGGCCGAGCGGTGGCGGATGTGGTGGACGAGGCCGACCGCCTCGGCGCCGCGCCAGGCCAGGGCGCCGTCCACCGGCTCGGCCGGATCGTTGAGGCGCTGCCAGGTCGTGTCCGTGACGGCCTCCGACAGGTCGACCTTGTAGAAGGCTTGGTAGCCCCGCCAGAGCGGCAGCCACGCATCCCGGTCGCCGGGGCCGATCGGGCGAATCGCGACGCTGCTGTCCATGATTGTCTCCGGCTGTCTGCGAGGGTCCGGGGCGATCGGACCATCATCCGGGCCGGGCAGGCAACCCGGGCCGCCGGCGCCGCAGATCCCGGGCGTCGCCTCGCGCCCGATACCCGCCGCCTTGCACCCCCGGCCGCCCGCACCTAAACCGGCCCGCCGGCGGCCCCAGCCGCCGCGCGATCCCGAGCCGCCGAGACCGATGTCCCAGAAAAAATCCTTCCAGGGTCTGATCCTGACGCTTCAGGAATTCTGGGCGGCGCAGGGCTGCGTGATCCTACAGCCCTACGACATGGAGGTCGGCGCCGGCACGTTCCACCCGGCCACGACCCTGCGGGCGCTCGGCCCGAAGCCCTGGAAAGCGGCCTACGTCCAGCCGTCGCGCCGGCCCAAGGACGGCCGGTACGGCGAGAACCCGAACCGGCTCCAGCACTATTACCAGTTCCAAGTGATCCTGAAGCCGAACCCGCCGAACCTGCAGGAGCTCTACCTCGCGTCGCTCGCCGCCATCGGCGTCGACCTCAAGCTCCACGACATCCGCTTCGTCGAGGACGATTGGGAGAGCCCGACGCTGGGCGCCTGGGGCCTCGGCTGGGAGTGCTGGTGCGACGGGATGGAGGTCAGCCAGTTCACCTATTTCCAGCAGGTCGCGGGCTTCGAGTGCGCGCCGGTGGCGGGCGAGCTGACCTACGGGCTGGAGCGGCTCGCCATGTACGTCCAGGGTGTCGAGAACGTCTACGACCTCGACTTCAACGGCGCCGAGGGCGCCGACCGCATCACCTACGGGGACGTGTTCCTGCAGGCCGAGCAGGAATATTCCCGCCACAACTTCGAGGCGGCCGACACGGCGATGCTGTTCCGCCAGTTCACCGACGCGGAGGCCGCCTGCCGGTCCTACCTCGCGGCGGGCGCGCCGGACGCGGAGGGCGCGCGCCACCGCATGGCGCAGCCGGCCTACGACCAGTGCATCAAGGCGAGCCACGTCTTCAACCTGCTCGACGCGCGCGGCGTGATCTCGGTCACCGAGCGCCAGAGCTACATCCTGCGCGTGCGCGAGCTGGCCAAGGCTTGCGGCGCGGCGTGGCTGAAGACGGCGGCTGGCGGAGCCCCTTGAGCCCTCGCGCGTTGCAACCCCCGCCAACCGGCGCGCCTCGGCGCGTCCGCAGACGCGGGAACCTCGTGATGAAGAAGACGATCCTCGCCCTCAGCCTCCTGGGATTCGGCCTCGCCCCCGCGCTGGCGGCCGATCCCGGTCCCGAGGCCACGGTGAAGAAGCTCTACACCGAGCCGCACCCGAATCACTCCTCCGTGTACTCGAAGCGCCTGCAGGGCCTGTTCGACGCCGACGCGAAGCAGGCCAACGGCGCCACCGGCAACCTCGATTTCGACTACCGCCTGAACGGCGAGCCCCTGAAGCCCGACACGGTGAAGAACCTCACCTTCAAGGAGGCCACCGAGGGCAAGGATCAGGCGAAGGTCACCGTCGAGCGCAAGGGCGGCAACGGCGCCAACGTCATCGTGTACGATCTCGTGCGCGAGGATGGCGGCTGGCGGGTCTCGGACGCCCACGCGATCGGCGACCGCAAGTGGCAGCTCTCGACCATCCTCAAGGGCGAGTCGCGCTGAGCCCTGCGCGCCGACCCTCGACAGGGGTGCGGCGCGGCGATATGGCCGCCGCATGCCCGACCTCCTGCTCGAACTCCGCTCGGAAGAGATCCCCGCCCGCATGCAGCGGCGCGCGGCGGAGGATCTCAAGAAGCTCGTCACCGACGCCCTCGTGGCGCGCGGCTTCCTGTACGAGGGCGCCCGGGCGTTCTCGACGCCTCGCCGCTTGGCGCTGCACATCGCCGGCCTGCCCGCCCGGGGCGAGGCCGTGCGCGAGGAGCGCCGCGGCCCGCGGGTCGGCGCCCCCGAGGCGGCCGTCCAGGGCTTCCTGAAGGGCGCGGGGCTCGCGAGCCTCGATCAGGCCACGACCGTCACCGACCCGAAGAAGGGCGAGTTCTACCTCGCGGTGATCGAGCGGCCCGGCCGCGAGACGCTCGACGTCCTGGCCGAGCTCCTGCCCGAGATCGTCAAGAGCTTCCCCTGGCCGAAATCCATGCGCTGGGGCGCGGCCTCGGCCGAGCCTGGCAGCCTGCGCTGGGTGCGCCCGCTGCAGTCGATCGTCGCCACCTTCGGGCCGGAGACCGAGACGCCGGAGGTGGTCCCCGTTTCGGTCGGCGGGATCGCGGCCGGCACGGTGACCTACGGCCACCGCTTCCTCGCCCCCGAGGCGATCGAGGTGCGCCGGTTCGACGACTACATCCAGGCGCTGGAGCGCGCGAAGGTCATCCTCGACGCCGACCGGCGCAAGGACGTGATCCTGCACGACGCCCGCGACCTCGCCTTCGCCCGCGGCCTCGACCTCGTGGAGGACGAGGGCCTGCTGGAGGAGGTGTCGGGCCTCGTGGAGTGGCCGGTGGTGCTGATGGGCTCGTTCGACGAGTCCTTCCTCGACATCCCCGCCGAGGCGATCCGCGCGACCATCCGGGCGAACCAGAAGTGCTTCGTGCTGCGCAAGGGCGGCTCCGAGGACCTGGCGCCGGCCTTCATCCTGGTCTCGAACCTCGTGGCCACCGACGGCGGCCAAGCGATCACCGCCGGCAACGAGCGGGTGGTCCGGGCGCGGCTCTCGGACGCGAAGTTCTTCTGGGAGACCGACAAGGCGACCCGCCTGGAAGACCGGCTGCCCAAGCTCGACGCCATCGTCTTCCACGAGAAGCTCGGGACGCAGGGCGAGCGCATCGCCCGCATCGCCGCCCTGGCGAAGGACCTCGCGCCGCGCGTGGGCGCCGACCCGGCGCTCGCGGAGCGCGCCGCCCGCCTCGCCAAAGCCGACCTCGTCACCGAGATGGTCGGCGAGTTCCCCGAGCTCCAGGGCCTGATGGGCCGGAAATACGCGGCGCTCCAGGGCGAGCACGACAGCGTCTGCGCCGCCATCGAGGAGCACTACAAGCCGCTCGGCCCCTCCGACCGGGTGCCGACCGATCCGGTCTCCATCGCGGTGGCGCTCGCCGACAAGCTCGACACGCTGGCGGGCTTCTGGGCGATCGACGAGAAGCCCACGGGCAGCAAGGACCCGTTCGCCCTGCGCCGGGCGGCGCTGGGCGTGATCCGGCTGATCCTCGACCGAGGCCTGCGCCTGGCCCTGCTGGAGCAGGTCGGCGCGGCGGATCGCGGCCTCGCCGGGCGGGCGGGCGCCGACGCGCGGGACCTCCTCGGCTTCTTCGCCGACCGCCTGAAGGTCTATCTCCGCGACCAGGGCGCCCGCCACGACCTGATCGACGCCGTCTTCGCCCTGCCCGGCCAGGACGACCTGCTCATGGTCGTGCGCCGCGTCGAGGCGCTCGCCGTCTTCCTCGACACCGAGGACGGGAAGAACCTGCTCGCGGGCTACAAGCGCGCGGCCAACATCCTGCGGATTGAGGAGAAGAAGGACGGCCGCGCCTACGATGCCGCCCCCGACGCCGCCCTCGCCGCCGCGGGCGAGCCGGCCGAGCGGGCGTTGGCTGAGGCCCTGGCGAAGGCGCGGGAGACCGCCTCGGCGGCCGTCGCCCGCGAGGATTTTGCCGGCGCCATGCAGGCGCTCTCGACGCTGCGCGCGCCGGTGGACGCGTTCTTCCAGGACGTGACCGTCAACGCGCCCGACCCGAAGCTCCGCGAGAACCGCTTGGCTCTGCTCAACGCGCTGCGCGCCGCGACGCGGGAAGTGGCGGAGTTCGCGAAGATCGAGGGGTGAGCGTCGGCGCACCGAGCGCAGGATCTGGCGCAAGTCCCCCTAGAGGGGACTTGCGCCTCGTACCCCCCCTGAGGCCCCTCACCCGTGATCGTGCCCGGCATGGTCGTCCGGCTCGGGCAGGGTCAGGCCGAAATGGCTCACCAGATCGGCCACCTGCCCGGGGCTCAACTGACGCGGGTTGAGGTTGCGCAGGAGCAGGTAGAGCTTGGCGGTCTCCTCCAGCTCCTCGGTGGCGAAGACCGCGCCCTCCAGGCTGTCGCCCGCCACCACCGGTCCGTGATTGGCGAGCAGCACCGAGCTGTACTTCCCGGCCAAGCCCCGGATCGCGTCCGCCACGGCCGGGTCGCCCGGGCGGTAATACGGCACGAGCGCCGTGCCGCCGGTCCGCATCAGGTAGTAGGGCGTCAGCGGCGGCAGCACCTGCCGCGGGTCGATCTCCGGCAGCATCGACACCGCCACCGCGTGGGTCGAGTGCAGGTGGACGATGGCCTTCGCCTCGCTCCGGCTCTCGTAGAGCGCGCTGTGCAGCGGGATCTCCTTGGTGGGCTTGTCGCCGGAGACGAGGCGCCCCGCATCGTCGAGCCGCGAGATCCGCGCCGGGTCGAGGAAGCCGAGCGATGCGTTGGTCGGCGTCACCAGCCAGCCGCCGTCGGGCAGGCGCAGCGAGATGTTGCCGGACGAGCCCGGCGTCAGCCCGCGCTCGAACAGCGAGCGGCCGTAGCGGCAGATCTCCTCGCGCAGCCGGCTCTCGTCGCTCATGCGGTCGCTCCCTCGATCAGCTCGAATCCGAGATCGATTGTTTTCGGGCCTTCGCCGGTCAGGCAGGCGGCGGCCCGCCGGCCGATCTCCAGGCGCGGCGTGCGCACCGTCGACAGGGGCTGGGGCATCGCCGCCGCGAAGTCGAGCCCGTTGAAGCCGAACAGCGCGATCCGCCCCGGCACCGCCAGCCCCGCCGACAGGCAGCCGAAGTAGCCGCCGAGCGCCATGTCGTCGTTGGAGAAGTAGACCGCGTCGAGATCGGGCACGCGCGCCAGCAGCGCCTCCAGGCCGGCCCGGCCCGAGGCCGGCGAGGACGGCCCCGGCCGGATTTCCCTGCCCCAGAGCGCCAGCCCCGCCTCGCCCAGCGCCGCCTCGAACCCGGCGAGCCGCTTGCCCGCGCGCAGGTCGACCGCGAGGTCGTGGCCGAGATAGCCGATCCGCCGGTAGCCGCGCGCGACGAGGTGGCGGGCGCTCGCCGCCCCCACGGCCCGGTTGGAGAAGCCGACCACGGCGTCGATCCCCTCCCCGTCCGTGTCGATCATCTCGACCACGCGCACGCCCCCGGCCCTCGCCAGGGTCACGGTCCCGGGATTGTGCTCGAGCCCGGTGAGCAGCAGCGCCGCCGGCCGCCAGGACAGGAGCGCGGCCACGAGCGCCTCCTCCCGGTCCGGATCGTAGTCGCTCACCCCGATCACGCAGGGGATGCCCTCGGCGTCGAGGGCCGCGGTCAGGCCGCGCAGCAGGTCGGGGAAGACCACGTTGGCGAGCGACGGGATGACGACGCCCACGAGCCGCGCGCTCGCTCCCTGGCCGGCGAGGCTGCCGGCGAGGCGGTTCGGCACGTAGCCGAGCCGGGCCACCGCCTCCGCCACCCGCTCGCCGGCGCGCTTGGAGTAGGAGCCGTGGTTGCGCAGGACCCGCGAGACCGTGCTCTCGCCGACCCCGGCCTCGCGGGCGACGTCGGTGAGGGTGACGAGCCGCCCCGGCGGCTGGATGTCGTCCATGGCCCCGCTCTCCCGGCGCGGTTTTTTTTCACGACGCCCGTCGAAACTCCCGGCCTGCTTCCCTCATCCTGAGGCGACCCGAGGCGGGGCCCGAAGGAGGCCTCCGCCGCGCTGCGGCGCCTCGGGATAAGGCAGGGGATGGGAAGACCGTCCGCGGCGATCCGCAACTGACATAGCCGCCTGCATTATCTCGCACAACCGGATTGGCAGCGCTGCCAAAAGGCGATATGGCACCGCCCCAGCGCCGCCCGACGAGCGGTGAAGACCAATGTCCGGCGGCCGTGCGGCCCGGACCAGGGAGTACGCCATGCCGGTCCAAGCTGCCCCGCTGGGGGGCGCCTCCGCAGCCGCGGACCAGAAATCCTTCGCCGATCGCACCTACGCGAAGGTGTTCTGGCGCCTCGTGCCGTTCCTGATGCTTTGCTACGTGGTGGCGTATCTCGACCGGGTGAATGTCGGCTTCGCCAAGCTCCAGATGTCCCAGGAGCTGAAGTTCTCCGAGACGGTCTACGGCCTCGGCGCCGGTATCTTCTTCCTCGGCTACTTCCTGTTCGAGGTGCCCTCGAACGTGATCCTGCACCGGGTCGGCGCCCGGGTGTGGATCGCCCGGATCATGATCACCTGGGGGGTGATCTCCGGGGCGTTCCTGTTCGTGAACTCCGAGTGGAGCTTCTACGGGATGCGCTTCCTCCTCGGGCTCGCCGAGGCCGGGTTCTACCCGGGCGTCATCCTCTACACGACCTCGTGGTTCCCGGCCCACCGCCGGGCTCGGGTGATCGCGGTGTTCATGGCCGCGATCCCGATCTCCGGCATCTTCGGCAACCCGCTCTCCGGCTGGATCATGGACGCGTTCAACGGCGCCCACGGCCTGTCCGGCTGGCAGTGGATGTTCCTGATCGAGGCGGTCCCGGCGGTGCTGATCGGCCTCGCGGTGTTCTTCTACCTCGACAACCGCCCCGCCGAGGCCACGTGGCTGACCGACGCCGAGAAGCAGCTCCTCGAGCGCGACATCGCGGCCGACAACCAGGGCAAGGAGTCGAGCCCGCACTCCATCGCCACCGTGTTCCGCAACGGCCGCGTGTGGTTCATGAGCCTGATCTACTTCGCCTTCGTCACCGGCCAGTACGGGCTGACCTTCTGGATGCCGACGATCGTCAAGGCGTCGGGCGTGCAGGGCAACTTCAACATCGGCCTGATCAGCGCGATCCCCTTCGTCTGCGCGGCGATCGTGATGGTCCTGCTCGGCCGCTCCGCCGACCGGATGCGCGAGCGCCGCTGGCACCTGATCATCCCGGCGCTGATCGGCGCGGTCGCCTTCGTGGTCTCGGCCAATGCCGGCTCGACGACGCTCGCCATCGCGGCGCTGTCGGTGGCGGCGGCCGGCGTGCTGACCTGCTCGCCCCTGTTCTGGTCGCTGCCCACGGCGTTCCTCAGCGGCGCCGGCGCGGCGGCCGGCATCGCGCTGATCAACTCGGTGGGGAACCTCGCGGGCTTCGTCAGCCCCTACGTGATCGGCGCGCTGCGCGATGCCACCGGCAGCACCGCCACCGGCCTCTACGCGCTGGCCGCCATGCTGGTGGTCGGTTCGGTCTGCGTGTTCGTCACGCCCGCCCGGATGGTCAACCGCTGACGCGCCGGATCCCGGCACGACCCGCCCCTCTCCCGCACGGGAGAGGGGACTTGCGCCTCACGCGGTGATGCGGAGGCGCCCTCCCCTTCATGCAGGAGCCGCCCCGATGACCAACGCAACACACCGCGCCGCGGTGATCGGCCTGGGCTCCATGGGCTCCGGCATGGCCGGCTCGCTCCTGCGCGCGGGCTTCTCGGTCGCCGCCTGCGACGTGAACCCGGAGGCGGTGGCGCGCTTCGCGGCCGCCGGCGGGCGCGCCGCCGCGAACCCCGCCGAGGCGGCGCGCGACGCCGACGTGGTGGTGAGCGTGGTGGTCAACGCGGCCCAGACCGAGGCGGTGCTGTTCGGCGAGGACGGCGCCGCCGCCGCGATGCCGGAGGGCGCGGTGTTCGTCTCCTCCGCCACCATGGATCCGGCCGTCGCCCGGGCGCTGGCGGCGCGGCTGGAGGCCACCGGCCGCCACTATCTCGACGCCCCGATGAGCGGCGGCGCCGCCCGCGCGGCCGAGGGCGGCCTGACCTTCCTGGCCTCGGGCTCGGCGGCGGCCTTCGCCAAGGCGCGACCCGCCCTCGATGCCATGGCCGGCACGCTCTACGAGCTCGGCGACGCGGCCGGCCAGGGCGCGGCCTTCAAGATGATCAACCAGCTGCTCGCGGGCGTGCACATCGCCGCCGCCGCCGAGGCCATGGCCTTCGCGGCCAAGCAGGGGCTCGACCTCCGGCGCGTCTACGAGGTGATCACCAAGTCGGCTGGCAATTCCTGGATGTTCGAGAACCGGGTGCCGCACATCCTCGACGCCGACTACAGCCCGAAGAGCGCGGTCGACATCTTCGTCAAGGATCTGGGCATCGTGCAGGACATGGCCCGGGCCGAGAAGTACCCGGTCCCGGTGGCGGCGGCGGCCCTGCAGATGTTCCTGATGGCGTCCGGCGCCGGTATGGGCCGGGACGACGACGCCTCGGTGGCGCGGCTCTACGCGCAGGTCTCGGGCGCGAAGCTGCCGGGCCAGAAGTAGCCGGATCGAGCGCAGGGAGTTCGAAGACAATGCCGCGCTTTGCCGCAAACCTGAGCCTCATGTTCAACGAGGTGCCCTTCCTCGACCGGTTCGAGGCCGCGGCCCGCGCCGGGTTCGACGCCGTCGAGTTCCTGTTCCCCTACGAGCACCCGCCGGAGGCCATCGGCGAGCGGCTCCGGGCCAACGGCCTGACCCAGGCCCTGTTCAACCTGCCGCCGGGGGACTTCGCCAAGGGCGAGCGCGGGATCGCGGCTTTCCCCGAGCGCTTCGACGAGCTGAAGGCCGGTGTCGACACCGCACTCCGCTACGCCGAGGCGACCGGCGTCGGGCGGCTCCACCTGATGGCGGGCCTCGCGCCCTGGGACGACGCCGCGGCGGCCGAGTCCTACCGCCGGGCCGTCACCTGGACGGCCGAGCGGCTGGCGTCGGCCGGCCTCGACCTCGTCCTGGAGCCGATCAACGGCCGGAACATGCCGGGCTACTTCCTCAACGACTTCGGCCGGGCCGCGGACCTGATCCGCGACCTCGCCCTGCCGAACCTGAAGCTGCAGTTCGACCTCTACCACTGCCAGATCCTGCACGGCGACGTGACCATGCGGCTGCGCGCCCTGATGCCGCTCATCGGCCACGTCCAGACCGCGAGCGTGCCCGAGCGGCACGAGCCCGGCACCGGCGAAATGGCCGACTTCTTCCTGTTCGACGAGCTGGATCGGCTCGGCTACCGCGGCTTCGTCGGCTGCGAGTACATTCCGGCCGCCGACACCGTCGCGGGCCTCGGCTGGCTCGCCGCCTACAAGGGGAGCGCCCGATGAGCCTCGCGCTGGGATGCGTCGCCGACGACTACACGGGCGCCTCGGACCTCGCCAACACGTTGACCAAGGCGGGCCTGCGCACGATCCAGACCATCGGCGTGCCTGAGGCGGGCCGGGCGCTGCCGGAGGCCGACGCGGTGGTGGTGGCCCTCAAGAGCCGCTCGATCCCCGCCGATCAGGCCGTGGCGCGCTCCCGCGAGGCCGAGCGCTGGCTGCGGGCGCGGGGCGCGGCCCACGTGATGTTCAAGGTCTGCTCGACCTTCGACTCCACCGATGCGGGCAATATCGGCCCGGTCATGGACGCCCTGCGGGCCGACGCTGGCGAGACCGTGGCGCTCGTGACGCCGGCCTTCCCGGAGACGGGGCGGAGCGTCTACCAGGGCAACCTGTTCGTCGGTTCGGTGCCGCTGAACGAGAGCCCGCTCAAGGACCACCCGCTCAACCCGATGCGCGACGCCAACCTCGTGCGCGTGCTCGGGCGCCAGAGCCGGAGTCCGGTCGGCCTGATCGACACCGCCACGGTCGCCCGGGGCGCGGAGGCCGTGGCCGCCCGCCTCGACGCCCTCGCGCAGGAGGGCAAGGGCGCCGCCATCGCGGACGCGATCTTCGACAGCGACCTCGAAGTGCTCGGCCGGGCGATCCTCGACCGCAAATTCTCGGTGGGGGCCTCCGGTCTCGGCCTCGGCCTCGCGCGGGCGCTGGCGGTCGACGGGCGCGGCACCAGGGACGCCGCCGGCGCGGCCGTGGGCGAGCCGGTGGGCGGCGCCTCGGCCTGCCTCGCCGGCAGCTGCTCGCAGGCGACCCTCCAGCAGGTCGCCGCCGCGGAGGCGATCATGCCGGTGCTGCGCCTCGACCCGGCGCGGCTGCTCGCGGGCGACGACGTGGTGGCGGAGGCCCTGGCCTTTGCGGAAGAGCGCCTGTCCTCCGGCCCGGTGCTGATCGCCACCTCGGCCCCGCCCGAGGCGGTGCGCGCGCTCCAGGCCGCCCACGGAGTCGACGCGGCCGGCCACGCCATCGAGGCGGCGCTGGCGGCGATCGCCGAGGGCCTCGTCGCCCGCGGGGTCCGCCGGCTCGTGGTCGCCGGCGGCGAGACCTCCGGCGCGGTGGTCGACCGGCTGGGGCTGACCGCCTTCCTGCTCGGGCCGGAGATCGCGGCGGGCGTGCCGGTGCTGCGCACGGCGGGCCGGCCCGAGCCGATGCTGCTCGCCCTCAAATCCGGCAATTTCGGCGGCGCCGACTTCTTCGGCCGCGCCCTCGACATGATGGCCTGACGCCACAACCCCACGGGAGGTTTTCCATGCACGCCCTGATTCTCGGCGCCGCCGGCATGATCGGCCGCCGCCTCGTGGACGCCCTGGTGAAGGACGGCCGGGTCGGCGGTGAGCCGCTCACCGCCCTCACGCTCCTCGACGTGGTGCCGCCCTCGCCGCCCGAGGGCTTCTCCGGCCCGGTGCGGGCCGAGGCCGCCGATCTCACGGCGCCGGGCGCCGCCGAGGCCGCCATCGCCGAGCGGCCGGGGGTGATCTTCCACCTCGCCGCCGTGGTCTCGGGCGAGGCCGAGGCCAACCTCGAACTCGGCTACCGGGTCAATCTCGACGGCACCCGCCTGCTCCTCGACGCGATCCGGGCGGCCAATGCGGCGGACGGCTACCGGCCGAAGCTCGTCTTCACCTCCTCCCTCGCGGTGTTCGGGCCGCCCTTCCCGAAGGTCATCCCGGACGACCACATCCTGCGCCCGGCCTCGTCGTACGGCGTGCAGAAGGCCATGGGCGAGCTGATGCTCGCCGACTACGCGCGCCGCGGGTTCCTCGACGGGATCGGCCTGCGGCTGCCGACGATCTGCGTGCGACCCGGCAAGCCCAACAAGGCGGCCTCGGGCTTCTTCTCGGGGATCATCCGCGAGCCGCTGGCCGGCCAGGAGGCGATCCTGCCGGTGCCCGACACCGTCCGGCACTGGTTCGCCAGCCCCGCCGCGGCGGTGGGCTTCCTGGTCCACGCCGCCGGGCTCGACCTCGCGGCGATCGGCCCGCGGATCAGCCTGACCATGCCGGGCGTCTCGGCGACGGTGGCGGAGGAGATCGAGGCCCTGCGCCGCGCGGCGGGCGACAAGGCCGTGGCGCTGATCCGGCGCGCGCCCGACGCCACCATCGCGCGGATCGTCGGCTCCTGGCCGGAGGCGTTCGAGCCGGAGGCCGCCCTGGCCCTGGGCTTCCGGGCGGACGCGTCCTTCGACGCCATCGTGGCTCAGCACGTGGCCGAGTTCCACGGCGGCTGAGGCTCAGCCGAGGGCCGAGCGGATGTCGGTCTGCGAGAAATCGTCGCCGACGTAGAGCAGCGGCACGCCGTGCACCCGCGCGCAGGCATAGGCAAAGCAATCGCCGAGGTTCAGCCGCGCCGGGTGGCGGCCCTTGCCGTAGCGGGCATGGGCCGCGAGGGCCAGGGCGGTCTCGGCCTCGGCGACGGGGACGATTCGCAGACCTACGACGCGGATGAATTCCGCGACCTGCGCCTCGGCGTCGGCTACGGACATCGCCGTCTTGCGGGCCACCGCGATCGCCGTTTCGAAGACGGCGAGGCCTGAGGTCAGAGGGTCCACCGCACCGTCGAGGCGACTCAGCAGAGTGGAACGCTCCGCTCCCGCGGTCAGGATCGCCACGAGGGCCGAGGTGTCGACGAACATCACTCGTCGTTCAGGCTGTCGTAGAATGCCTTGTCGGCCTCGAGGCCCGTGCGCGGCACGGCATCCATCCTGTCGAGGAGGGGCTTCAGCCGTTCTGCAAGGGACAGGCACGACTCCCGGCGCGCCAGCTCGTTCGCGAGCGCGAGTCGCACCGCCTCGGTCTTGCTCACGCCGGCCCGCGATGCCAGCTTCTCGGCCAGCTGATTCACCTCTTCGCTGCGGATGTTGAGCGGCATGGCGGCTCCCGTGTAGACACGTGGAGGCTAGTGTCTACACACCCCTGCCGCAAGGGCGGCCAGAACCCCGACCAAGGATTCCGATGACCCGCCTCGACGAGGCCCGCGCCGCGCTGAAGAAGACGTTCGGCTACGAGGATTTTCGCCCCGGCCAGGACGAGGTGATCGGCGCCGTGCTCGACGGGACCGACGTGTTCGCCGTGATGCCCACGGGTTCGGGCAAGTCGATGACCTACCAGCTCCCGGCCCTGGTCGACCCGGGGCTGACCGTGGTGGTCTCGCCGCTGATCGCGCTGATGCACGATCAGGTCCAGCAGATGCGCAGCGTCGGCATCCAAGCCGCGACCCTGAACTCGACGGTCGGGGAATCCGAGTCCCGCGAGACGTGGCGCGCCCTGCGCTCCGGCGACCTGCGGCTGCTGTTCGTCTCCCCCGAGCGCCTGCTGATGGACGGCTGCATGGACGCCCTGCGCGGGGCCGGCGTCCGGCGGCTGGCCGTCGACGAGGCCCACTGCGTCTCGCAGTGGGGGCACGATTTCCGGCCCGAGTACCGGGAGATCGCCCGCGCCCGGACGGCGCTGGGCAACGTCCAGACCCTGGCGCTCACCGCCACCGCCGACGCCGCGACCCGCGCCGAGATCGCCGAGCGGCTGTTCCCGCAGGACCGGCCGCCGAAGATCTTCGTCCATTCCTTCGACCGGCCGAACATCCGGCTGACCTTCCAGCCAAAGGACAACCCGGCCCGGCAGATCGAGCGGTTCCTGAAGCACCGGCGATCGGAGAGCGGGATCATCTACTGCTCGTCGCGCAAGCGCACCGAGCAGCTGGCCGAGACCCTCCGGAAGGACGGGTTCGACGCCCTGCCCTACCATGCCGGCCTCGACCAGGCGACGCGGATGGCGAACCAGGACCGGTTCCTGCAGGAGGACGGGGTGGTGATGACCGCCACCGTCGCCTTCGGCATGGGCATCAACAAGCCGGACGTGCGCTTCGTCTGCCACGCCGACATGCCCAACAACGTCGAGGGCTACTACCAGGAGATCGGCCGCGCCGGCCGCGACGGGCTGCCCGCCGACACGCTGACCCTGTACGGCCTCGACGACATGGCGCTCCGCCGCCGCCAGATCGACGAGAAGGAGATCTCGGACGACCGCCGCCGGGTCGAGCGGCGCAAGCTCGAGGCGATGATCACCCTGTGCGAGGGCGCGACCTGCCGCCGCCAGTCGCTGCTCGCCTATTTCGGCGAGTCGAGCGGCGCTTGCGGCCGCTGCGACCTGTGCCGCGGTGGCGTGACCCTCGTCGACGGGACCGTACCGGCCCAGAAGATCCTCTCGGCGATCGTGCGCACCGGCCAGCGCTTCGGCGCGGCCTATATCTGCGATGTGGTCCACGGGAAGGAGAGCGACCAGATCCGCCGCAACGGCCACGCGAGCCTCAAGACCTTCGGGGTCGGGGCGGACAAGCCGGTGGCGGCCTGGCGGGCGATCCTGCGCCAGCTCTTCGCGGCCGGGGCGATCGCCGAGAACGCCGACGGCTACGGCGGCCTGTCCATGACCGAGAAGGGCGAGGCGATCCTGTTCGGCCGGGAGCCGGTCCAGCTCCGCCCCGACCCGGAGCCGAAGGCCGAATCCCGCGAGCGCCGCCGGGCCGCCGCCCGCGAGGACGGCGAGATCGCCCTCTCGGAGGCCGACGAGGCGCTGTTCCAGCACCTGCGGGGCCTGCGCGCCACGCTGGCCCGGGCCGAGGGCATCGCGGCCTTCATGGTCTTCCCGGACCGCACCCTCATCGAGATGGCCCGCCAGAAGCCCGTCGACCTCTGGGCGCTGCGCACCGTGCACGGCGTCGGCGAGCGCAAGCGCGAGGCCTACGGCGACAAGTTCGTGGCGGCGATCGCCGATTTTCTGGCCCATCCGCCGGCGGCGTGAGCGGCACCCATACACGGCCAGCAGTGCCGGCGTATTGCAACGCGGTGGCGGAACGCACTAATCCGTCACCGTCGCCGCGCGCGGCCCGGTTCGGGTCGCGCATCGGGTCGAGGGCCCTGCCGGGGCTCCCGGACCGCCCTCGTCGAGACCGCCCATGTTCCGCAACGACGTTCCGATCACCCCCGAGCTCGTGGCCCAGCACGGCCTGACGCCGGACGAGTACGAGCGCTTCCGCGGCCTGATCGGGCGCGACCCGACGCTGACCGAGCTCGGCATCGTCTCGGCGATGTGGAACGAGCACTGTTCCTACAAATCCTCCCGCAAGCACCTGCGCGGGCTGCCGACCTCGGCGCCTTGGGTGATCCAGGGGCCGGGCGAGAACGCGGGCGTCATCGACATCGGTGACGGCCACGCCTGCGTCTTCAAGATGGAGAGCCACAACCACCCGAGCTACATCGAGCCCTACCAGGGCGCGGCGACGGGCGTGGGCGGCATCCTGCGCGACGTCTTCACCATGGGCGCGCGGCCGATCGCGGCGCTCAACGCCCTGCGCTTCGGCTCCCCCGACCACCCGCGCACCCGCAGCCTCGTCTCCGGCGTCGTCGCGGGGGTCGGCGGCTACGGCAACTCCTTCGGCGTGCCGACCGTCGGCGGCCTGACCGGCTTCCACAAGCGCTACGACGGCAACATCCTGGTCAACGCCATGGCGGTGGGGCTCGCCCGCACCGACGGCATCTTCTACGCGGCCGCCGCCGGCGTTGGGAACCCGATCGTCTATCTCGGCTCCAAGACCGGCCGCGACGGCATCCACGGCGCCACCATGGCGTCGGCCGAGTTCGACGAGGCCTCCGAGTCGAAGCGCCCGACCGTGCAGGTCGGCGATCCCTTCGCCGAGAAGCTGCTGCTGGAAGCCTGCCTGGAACTGATGGCCTCGGGCGCGGTCATCGCCATCCAGGACATGGGCGCGGCCGGCCTCACCTGCTCGGCGGTGGAGATGGGCGCCAAGGGCGACCTCGGCGTCGAGCTCGACATCGACAAGGTGCCGGCCCGCGAGGAGGGCATGAACCCCTACGAGATGATGCTCTCGGAGAGCCAGGAGCGCATGCTCATGGTGCTCAAGCCCGGCATGGAGGCCGAGGCCGAGGCGATCTTCGTGAAGTGGGGCCTCGACTTCGCGGTGATCGGACGCACCACAGACACGCTGCGCTTCGTCATCAAGTGGCACGGCGAGACCGTGGCCGATCTGCCGATCAAGGAGCTCGGCGACGAGGCCCCGCTCTACGACCGGCCGCATCTGGCCAACACCCACCAGCCGGTGATCGCGGCCGCCGATGTCCCGGCGCCGGCCTCGCTCACCGACGCGCTGAAGCGCCTCGTCGGCTCCCCCGACCTCGCCTCGAAGCGCTGGGTCTTCGAGCAGTATGACCACTTCATCCTGGGCAACACCGTCCAGAAGCCCGGCGGCGACGCCGCCATCGTGCGGGTCGAGGACGGGCCGAAGGGCCTCGCGCTGACCTGCGACGTCACCCCGCGCTACTGCGAGGCCGACCCGGTCGAGGGCGGCCGGCAGGCCGTCGCCGAGGCATGGCGCAACATCACGGCAGTCGGCGCCAAGCCGCTCGCCATCACCGACAACCTCAACTTCGGCAACCCCGAGAAGCCCGAGGTGATGGGCCAGCTCGTCGGCTGCCTCCAGGGCATCGGCGAGGCCTGCCGGGCGCTCGACTTCCCGGTCGTGTCGGGCAACGTCTCGCTCTACAACGAGACCAACGGCGTCGGCATCCTGCCGACCCCGACCATCGGCGGCGTCGGCGTGCTCGACGACGTCGCGCGCCACGCGACGATCGCCCTCAAGCGCGAGGGCGACGTGCTGGTGCTCATCGGGGCGAGCGAGGGCTGGCTCGGCCAGTCGGCCTACCTGTCGGTGATCGAGGGCCGCGAGGAGGGCGCGCCGCCGCCCGTCGACCTCGCCCTGGAGCGCCGCAACGGCGACTTCGTCCGCGGCCTGATCCAGGCGGGCACCGTCGACACGGTCCACGACCTCGCGGACGGGGGCCTCGCCGTCGCGCTCGCCGAGATGGCCATGGCGGGCCGCCTCGGCGCGGCGCTCTCCGACGTGCCGGTTGACCTGCCGCCCCACGCCTACCTGTTCGGCGAGGATCAGGGCCGCTACCTGCTGGCGGTGCGGCCGGAGGCGGCGACCGATCTCCTCTCGGCCGCCGCGGCCCAGGGCGTGGCGGCGGCCTCGGTCGGCGTCACCGGCTCCGACCGTTTGACCCTGCCGGGCGGCGAGACCATATCGCTCGCCGACCTGTCCTCGGCGCACGAGGGCTGGCTGCCCGACTACATGGCCAGCCAGCCGGCCGCGCCCGCGTCCTGACCCCTTTTAGCCCAGGAGTTTCCCGATGCCGATGGATGCGGGCGAGATCGAGCGCATGATCCGCGAGGCCCTGCCGGACGCGCAGGTGGAGATCCGCGACCTCGCGGGCGACGGCGACCACTACGCCGCCACCGTCCTGTCAGCGGCCTTCAAGGGCAAGACCCGGGTGGCGCAGCACCAGATGGTCTACGGCGCCCTCCAGGGTCGGATGGGCGGCGTGCTCCACGCCCTTGCGCTGACCACGGGTGTCCCGCAGGATTGAGCCTTCTGGCGGGAGCGCTCCCGATGGACCGACCGAGTCTCTACGACGACGACATTGTGACCTGGGCCGAGGAGCAGGCGGCGGCCCTGCGCGCGCTTGCTCAGAGGCCCGACTTGTCGGATGTGCTCGACTGGGCGAATGTGGTCGAGGAGGTCGAGAGCGTGGGACGGTCCGAGATCGGCGGAGTCCACAGCGCGCTCCTGCAGATGCTGATCCACATCCTAAAGTATGCGTCCGCGCCCCTCGCTCAATCTACAAAGTCCTGGCGCAAGGAAGTCCTCTACTTCCAGACCTTGGCCACGCGGGATTATCGTCGCTCGATGCGGCAGCGCATTGACTGGGATCGTCTCTGGACCGACTCGATGAAGCTCGCGGACGCGTCCCTCAACGTCTTCGGTGACAAGCTGGTCCGTGGGCTGCCAGAGGCAATGCCGTTTACGCCTGAGGAGCTCGTCGCGCCCGACTTCGATATGGATCGTGCGCTCGAGCGCTTGACCCTGGTATTGAAACGTTCTGGGGACAGTCACTAAGTCCGTCGAACAGTGGAAGGGTTTTTAGGAATGACCGACGCCAACACGACCATCCAGAACGAGATCGCCTCCCAGGACGTGGTGGTGTTCATGAAGGGCACGCCGCAGATGCCGCAATGCGGCTTCTCCGGGCAGGTGGTGCAGATCCTCAACTACCTCGGCGTGCCGTTCAAGGGCGTGAACGTCCTGGCCGACCAGGAGATCCGCGAGGGCATCAAGGCCTTCTCGAACTGGCCGACCATCCCGCAGATCTACGTGAAGGGCGAGTTCGTCGGCGGCTGCGACATCACCCGCGAGATGTTCCAGTCGGGCGAGCTGCAGACCTTCCTGTCCGAGAAGGGCGTGCCGGTGAAGACCGCCGCCGCCTGACTCTTTTGAGACTCGGCACGTTGGATGAGGGCGCCTGCGGGCGCCCTTTTTCGTTGCGCTCGCAACGACGGCGACCGATTCAGCGCGGCTCGCGCGCCACGAACAGCGCAACGCATCCGACGACCGTGATCTCCACCGACCGGAAGCGGCGGTCCAGCGCCGCGCGCAGGTCCGGCAGAGTGTCGGCGACGTTGGAGAACACCCCCTTGCGGTTGTAGATCCGCATCAGCGCCCGCGCCGCACCCGTGGTCGGGACGCCGCCCGACAGGATCGTGGCGCCGAACACCACGCCGCCGTCGGCCAGGCACGGCCGCACCGTGTCGAAGGCCTTCGCCTTCGCGGCGATGTCGCCCGGCAGGCAGTGCAGCAGGTAGGTCATCCCGATCGAGGCGAACGGCGCGATGCCGGTGGCCGGGGCGCCGAGCACGTCGAACCGGTAGGTCTCGGGCCGGTAGCGCGCGATCCGGTCGGCCGCGAAGGCGAGGCTGTCGGCGTTGAGGTCCATCAGGCCGACCCGCGGCGCGGGCGCGGGGAAGCGGCACCGGTCGAGGTACCAGCCGGTCCCGACCCCGACATCGAGATGTGAGGCGCCCGCGTGCTGATCGTAGAGGGCGAGGATTCGCGCAGTCGGGCAGCGCCAGATCAGCGGGTTCGACAGGCGCAGCACGACGAGGTCGTAGATCCGCAGCGTCCGCGGATTGTAGATCGCCTGCCCGGCTCGGGTGTCGGTCGCCATGGCTCTCCGTCAAGGCCCCTGTGGGCGGCGCGCATTCGCATTTGCCGCCGCGATCGCCTATATCAGACCCTTTCCAACGTATGGATCGTTTGAACGCCATGGCGACGCCGTCGCTCGACAGCGCCCGCGCGGCCGATGCCGCGATCGAGAAGGCGCCGGATCTCCTCCCCGAGGCGCTGCCCGGCCGTCGCCCGTCGCTGGTCGGCCTGACCCGCGAGGCCCTCAAGGCGCAGCTCGTCGGCATGGGCGTGCCCGAGCGCGAGAGCCGGATGCGCGCCGGCCAAGTCTGGCACTGGGTCAATTTCCGCGGGGCGTCCGACTTCGCCGAGATGACCAATGTCGGCAAGGCGCTGAAGGCGCAGCTCGCCGAGCACTTCACCCTGGAGCGGCCCGAGGTGGCGAGCCGGCAGGTCTCCCGCGACGGCACCCGCAAGTGGCTGCTGCGCATGGCCCCGACCAACCGGCAGGAGCACAACCGCGGCGCCGAGATCGAGTGCGTCTACATTCCCGGTCCGGACCGGGGCACGCTCTGCGTGTCCTCCCAGGTCGGCTGCACCCTGACCTGCTCGTTCTGCCACACCGGCACGCAGCGCCTCGTGCGCAACCTGTCGGCGGCCGAGATCGTCCAGCAGCTGGTCACCGCCCGGGACGAGCTCGGCGACTGGCCCGGCCAGATGCCGAGTCGCGACGCCGGCGGCTCCGGCGAGGTCGGCCGGCTCGTGACCAACATCGTGTTCATGGGCATGGGCGAGCCCCTCTACAACCTCGACGCCGTGGTCGACGCGGTCGGGGTGATGTCGGACCAGGAGGGTCTCGGCCTGTCCCGCCGCCGGATCACGGTCTCAACCTCGGGGGTCGTGCCGCAGATCCCCCGCCTCGGCGAGCAGGCCAACGCCATGCTGGCGATCTCGCTCCACGCCGTGCGCGACGACCTGCGCAACGAGCTGGTTCCGCTCAACCGGAAATACCCGATCGCCGAGCTGCTCGCCGCCTGCCGGGCCTATCCGGGCCTGAGCAACGCCCGCCGGATCACCTTCGAGTACGTGATGCTGAAGGGCGTCAACGATTCGGACGCGGACGCGCGGGAGCTGGTCCGGCTGCTCAAGGGCATTCCGGCCAAGATCAACCTGATCCCGTTCAACCCCTGGCCGGGCAGCCGCTACGAGTGCTCGGACTGGGACCGGATCGAGCGCTTCTCCGAGATCGTGTTCAACGCCGGCTACGCCTCGCCGGTGCGCACGCCCCGCGGCCGGGACATCCTGGCGGCCTGCGGCCAGCTCAAGAGCGAGACGGAGAAGCTGCGCGCCCGCGCCCGGTTGATGCAGGAGGAGGGCATCGGCGTGGAGAGTTTCTACGCCGGCGCCGACGACTGAGCGACGATCGAACGGAAGACGTCGAACCCGCGCTTCAGGATGAGGGCGTGGCTGGGGAATCCGGAACACAGAATGGTGTCGCTCACGCCGCGAACCGCCGCGCCTCCGCCCGGCGCAGGGCCGGCTCCTCGGCGCCGACCCATTCCGTCCGGTGCCGCGGCAGGGCCTCCGGGTGCTCGGCCTGGAGCCACGTGATCATCGCCTCGCGGACCACGCAGCGCAGGTCCCAGGCCTGGGGCGCGTTGCGGGCGCTCACCAGCATCCGGATCTCGATCGTCGATTCCTTCGCGTCCGAGACCTGGAGGTTGACCACTCGCCCGTCCCACAGGGGCGTGGCCCTGGCGATCTCGGCGAGCTTCTCGCGCATCGCCGCGACCGGCGCCCGGTGGTCGACGTAGAGGAAGACGCTGCCGATCAGCGAGGCGCCGTCGCGGGTCCAGTTCTGGAACGGCTTCTGGATGAAGTAGGTCAGCGGCAGGACCAGCCGACGCCAGTCCCAGAGCCGGACCACCACGTAGGTCGCGGTGATCTCCTCGACCCAGCCCCACTCGTTCTCGACGATGATCGCGTCCTCGATCCGAATCGGCTGGGTGATGGCGATCTGGATGCCGGCCACGAGGTTCGACAGGACCGGCTGCATGGCCAGCCCGAGGACGAGGCCCGCCGCGCCCGCCGAGGCGAGCAGGCTGACGCCGTACTGGCGCACCGGCTCGAAGGTCATCAGCGCCACCGAGAGGGTGACGAGCGCCACCAGCGTCACGCCGGCCCGCTCGAGGATGCGCATCTGCGTGAAGTGCTTGCGCGCCAGGAGGTTGTCCTCGGCGTCGAGCTTGAACCGGCGCAGGTAGATCACTGTGGCGATGTGGAGCGCGGTGGCGCAGCACCAGCCGGTCAGCGTCACGAAGGCGACCAGCAGGATCTGGTTGAGGGCGATCCGCACCTCCCAGGACAGGTGCACGGTGGTCGAGGCGAGGCTGATCGCCACCACGATCAGGCCGAGGCGGCTCGGTCCGCGGGTGCGCGACACCAGCGAGCGCCAGAACAGGCTCTTGCCCGCGACCGCCCGCTTCATCGTCCGATACACGATCCCGTGCAGGGGCATCACCACGGCGCAGCAGGCGACGATGAGGATCAGGCTCTCGGCCCACCATGGCAGGTAGGCCAGCGCGCGGGCTGCGGAGCCGGCGAGCGCGTCGAGGTCCGGCATCGGGCATCGCTCCACGGGTTCCGAACGGGACCTGTGGCAATGGGTGGGCGCTGGCGGGGGTTCCGCAGCGCACCATGTGCTCGCCGCAACGCAGCGGCCCGGCGTAGCGGGTTGCGCCTTCGCGTCCGAGGCGGGGGCCGGACGATGGCCTCAGCACCGCGTCTCTGCGAGCGCAGCGAAGCAATCCAGGGAAGCGGCAAGCTCACCGATGGCACGCTGCCCTGGGTCGCTTCGCTGCGCTCGCGATGACGCGAGGTCGACGTCGAGCGCAGCGCTCGAACGCCGGCCGCCCTACTTCGCCGCCCCGACCGTCACGCTGCCCGAGGCAGTCCGGCCGAACCGCGCCGGCCGGTACATGTCCTCCACGGTGGCGCCGGGATGGACGTAGGTCCCGGGCGAGACCGCCCGCACCGTGTAGGCCACCGTGAAGAACGCCGACTGGCTCGGGTCACGGTCGTAGGCCGCCACGAACCGGTCGTCGCGGAACTCGGTGTGGACCGGCTGCACGTCGGACTTGGCGAAGGCGAGCCCCTGGAGCGCGTCGGCGTCGAGGAGCTTCGGATTGTCGATCTCTAGACCCGCCGGCAGCGGATCGACCAGCAGGAGCCGCGCCGCCTCCGCCTTGGCCTCCGTGACCTTGAGCACCACCACCAGCCGGTCGTTCTGGCGCAGGCCGCTCGCCGGGTCGACGGTGCTGCCGTCGAGGCGGCGGAAGCTGCGCTCGATCGTGTAGCCCTGCTGCGCCGCCGGCTCCGGCACCAGGGGGCTGCCGTTGACGGTCACGGCCACCTGCACGGGGTTGCGGCCGGTATTGGTGAGCTGAACGCCCCGCTCGCCGAGGGCTGCCTCCCGGTAGACCCGGGCGAGCGTCCCGGTCTGCGGCGCGCCGTCCAGGGTGAACGACAGGCCGCCCGCCTCGTTCGAGAGGCTCTCGGCGGCGAGCACCATCCAGGCATTCTCCTGCGTGCTCGTCGCCCGGTCGGCCTGCTGCTCCTCGCCGAGCGCGGCCGCCGCGGGGCCCAGCGCCCCCTGCGCCAGCCCGCTCTCGGCGGCCAGGGTGATCAGCCCGGCCCCGTCGCGCAGGCGGGAGCCGTAATCGGCGCGGTACTGGCCCTTGTCGCGGTCAGTCCGCAGCACGGTCAGCGCCGAGTCCATCGCCTTGGCGGCCCGGCCGCGGTCGCCCAGCAGCGCCAGGGCGGCGGCGAGTTGCGCCCGACCGAGGGCAGAGGAGAAATCGCCGATCTTGGTGTCGGCGAGGTAGCGCAGGTCGCCCATCACCGGCCGACCGTTCCGGGCGAGCACGTAGGCCGCGTAGGCGAGGTCGGCGCCGCCGTTGCGCACCTCCGTGGCGTTGGCCACGGCGTTGCGCAGGTAGTCGAGGGCCTGGGCGAAGGCCTTCTGCGGCACCGCGAAGCCGCGCTCCCGGGCGCGGGTCAGGAAGTCGGTCACGTAGGCGTCGAGCCAGAGGTCGCTCGACCCCTGCGCCGACCACAGGCCGAAATCGCCGCTCGAATCCTGGCGGGCGAGCAGGCGCTCGATCGATTCGCGCACCCGCTCGTCCGCGCCCGCGTCGAGGGCGAGCTTCTCCAGGGCCGCGAGCTTGTTGACGTAGAGCAGCGGCATCGCCCGGCTCACCACCTGCTCGGAGCAGCCGTAGGGGTAGCGGTCGAGCGCCCGGAGCAGGGCCGCCACGTCGACCCCCGGCAGGGCCGTGGCCGAGAGCGAGACGCTGCCGGTCCCGGGCTGCAGGTCGGCGAGGAGGTCCGAGGTCAGCGTCAGGTTCGCCCCGGGGGCGAGGCTGCGCACCGAGCGGCGCAGCAGGGCGCCGGTCCCCGGCGAGATTCCCAGGGCGAAGCTCTGGTTCAGGGCGGCCGGGAGGCCGGGCCCCGTCAGAGCGAGGTCGAGCCGGGCCGTGCCGGGTCCGGCGGCGGTGAGCGGGATCGCGAACTGGCCCTTGGCGCCGGCCTCCAGCCGCAGCGTCTGGCGCAGCGCGCTGGCCCCGACCACGACCGGGCCGGTCGGGTTCAGGTCGACCGTGTACTCGCCCGCCCGCCCCTCGACGTTGTCGAGGGCCACGAACAGGCGCGAGCGGTCGCCGGTGTCGAGGAAGCGCGGTAGCGTGGCGCTGAGCACGACCGGGTCGCGGATGATCACGTCGGCCTGCGCCTGCCCGATCCGGTCGCCGCTCCAGGCGGTGACCATGACGCGGCCGGTGCCGTTGAAGGCCGGGACCGGGAAGGTGACGCTGGCCGCGCCGTCCGGCCCCACGGTGACGACGCCCGAATAGAGGGCGAGCGGTGCCTGGGTCGGCGGGGAATCGGCGAGCTCGCCGCCGCCCGCGTCGCCGCCCGAGCGGATCGCCCCGGCCGAGCCCTGCATGCCGTCGATCAGGTAGCCGTAGAGGTCGCGGACCTCCGGCCCGAGCGACCGCTGGCCGAGGAAATACTGGGTCGGGTCCGGCGCCGCGTAGCGGGTCAGGTTGAGGATGCCGACATCGACCAGCGCCACGGTGATCCGAGCCGGCTCGCCGGCCTTGAGCCCGGTGAGCTGGACCGGCACGGTCAGGTCCTGGCGCGGGCGCGCCCGCTCCGGCGCCTTCAGGGCGACGCCGAGGCTGCGCCGCTCCCGGTCCACCGAGAACCACGCCAAGCCGAGCGCCCGGCCCGGCAGGCGCTTGGCCGCCTGGTCGAGGGGCCGGTAGGCGGTGGCCACCAGGTAGGCGCCGGCGCCCCACTCGGCCTTCACCGGGAGGCTGACCGTGGTGCCGCCCTCGGGCACGCTGACCTCCAGGGCCTGGTGCACGCGGTCGCTGACGACCATCAGGCTGGCCTGACCCCTGAACTTCGGGCTGAGCTTGGCCCGCAGGGTGTCGCCGGCCGCGTAGGCGGCCTTGTCGAGGGTCAGGTCGAGGAGGTCGGGCGCCTCCGCGGTCTCCGAGCCGCCCCAGCCGACCTCGAAGCCGAGGCTCGCGGTCGCCTCCGGGGCGCCCGCGGCCGAGACCTCGAGCCGGTAGCGGCCGAGGCCGACCGGCGCCTCGATCCGGCTCGGACCGGCGGCCGTGAGGTCGACGGTGCCGCTGGCGACGCGCCGGGCGGACTTCACCGCCTCGAACGACCAGCGCCCGTCCGCCCGGTACCACTGGTAGGAGGAGTCGATCCGCGACAGGGTCCAGCTCACGCCCGGCCGGGCGAGGAGCGCCCCGTCGGGACTCGCGAACACCGCGTCGAAGCCCGCGATCCCGCCCTCCTTCAGGTCGGTGAAGCCCTTGCGCAGGGCGATGACCGGGCTGGCCGGGAGGATCGGCAGGGTCAGGCTGCGCGACAGCGCCCGGCCGCCGGGCTCGCCGACCGCCAGCGTGATCTTCGCCTCCAGCGCCCGCGGGGCCGCGACCTGCGGCACCGGCACCGTGACGGTGGCATCGCCCTGCGCGTTCGTGGTGGCGTGGTCCTGCAGTTCCTGGGTCGTCGGCTCCACGGCCTCGTCGTCGAGACCGATGGAATAATTCTCCAGCCCCTTGATGCCGCTGGTGGCCGCCGCCTGCACGGTCACGCTGCCCGACACGTCGAGATCGGCGCCCGGGGCGCCGTAGAGGTAGCGGGCGGCGACGTCGACCTGCGCGGCCTCACCCCGGTTCAGGGCCGCCTGCCGGGCCTTGAGGGTCACCTCCAGCCGCTCGGGGACGTAATCCTCCACGAGGAAGCTGGTCTCGCCGATCGCGGGCGCCTTCGGGTCCGTGTAGGCGGAGACCCGCCACGTGCCGTGCATCGCCCCCGACAGGAGCGGCAGCGGCAGGGCCCGGCCGCCGAGCCCCTGGTCGGGCACCGAGACGCGCCGGTACTCGACGCCGTCCGGCCGCTTGACCACCAGGGTCAGCGGCAGGTCCGGCACGGCGGCGCCGCGGGGGTCGCGCAGCAGGGCGGTGAGCTGGACGGTCTCGCCCGTGCGGTAGACCCCCCGCTCCGGGAAGAGGTAGGCGTCGAGGCCGCCGGTCTCGGGGCGGCCCTTCACGCCGCGGTCGGTGAGGTCGAAGGCGCCGAGGTTGAGGTCGAGGAAGCCGTAATCGCCGCCCGCCTGGGCGACTACGAGGCTCGGCGCGAGGCCGCCCTCCCCGCGGGCGAGCCCCGGATCGAAGGCGACGTGCCCCTGCGCGTCCGTGGTCCGCGTGCCCAGCACCTCGTTGTTGCGGGCGATCAGCCGGATCTCGGCGCCCGGCATCACCTGCGCGGAGGCGAGCGAGCGCAGGACCACGTGGACCCCGTCCCGCCCCTTGGTGGCGGTGAGTCCCAGGTCGGAGACCACGAACCACTGGGTCGCCTGGGTGTCGTACTCCTCGTCGGAGGCGGCCACGCCCGACGGGCGAGCCAGCATCACGTAGAGGCCCGGCTCCAGCTTGCCCACCGCCTGGAGGACCGGGAAGGCGGTGACGGCCTCCTGGTTCACCTCCGCCTTGGCGGTGTCGAGGGTGCCCTTCCAGACGCGCTGGCCCTTCTCGGACGCGATCGTCCGGGCGGTGGACCCGCTGAGCTGGCCCAGGAAATCCTCGGAGCGCAGGGTCGGCAGCAGGCCGCGGTCGCCGATGCGCAGCACCTCGACGTCGAGCTTGGGCGCGTTCACCGAGACCAGGGGCACGCCGGCCTGTCCGGTCCGGGGCAGGACGTAGTTGCGCCCGGTGAAGCGTACCTGCGGGGCGCGGTCGCGGACGTAGATCTCGTAATCGGCGGCCTTGAGCAGGCTCTCGCCGACCGCGGAGGGCAGGCCCTGGCGGACCACGATGGCGTAGCGCCCGCCGTGCTTGAGCCCGTCGACGCAGACCTGGGAGCCCTCCCCGGTCACGGCGGCCGCGCTGCTGCCCGACACGGCGACGAAGGGCGCGTAGTCGGTCTTGGGCCTGATCGCCTCCGAGAAGGTGAAGCAGGCCCGCGGGGCGGCGGCGTCGGAATCGACCTTGTAGTCGAGGATGCGGAATCCGTGCTCGGTCCGCAGGGTCTCGTAGGTTTCCCGGACCGGGCCGGTCTCGGCCAGGGCGAGGCTCGCCGCGTAGGCGTCGAGCGCCGGGCGCCAGGATTCCTGCTCGGCCTCCGCGGCGCCGAGCGCGGCCAGCGCCGCCGCGGCGTCGGCGGCCGTCCCGGCGCGCTCGTAGGCGCGGTAGGCGGCGGCCGTCACCCGCCCGCGCAGCCGCGACCGCCCCTGGTAGTCGTTGTCCTCCAGCGCGCCCAGGGCCGCGGCGGCCCCGCGGGCGTAGGCCTGCCAGTTGCGCCCGTCGGTCGGGTCGGCCGCCACCGCGGCGGTGAGCGGCGCCAGCGCCTCGTCCGGCTTGTCGGCGGCGAGCAGGGCCAGCCCGGCGGCGCGGGACTGGCCGGCCGGCCGCAGCGGGCCTCCGGCCTCCGCCTTGAGCGCGGTCTCCAGGCGGACCGCCGCGCTGGCGAGGTCGGGCCGGACGAAGGTCCTGGCGAACGGCGCGGCGATGGCGGTGGCCGGCCGGGGCGCGGTGCGGGCCGCAGGCGGGGATTGCGCGAGCGGGGACTGGGCGAGAGCCGGAACGCCCGCGATTCCTCCGAGGAGCGCCAGGGCACCCGCGAGCCGTCCGAGCCGCGCCATCAGCCTGTTCCCCACCCGCCGCGACCCCGATGATTCGCCTCGGGTCCGGTCGCGCGGGAGCCTAGCACCGGTGGTCGGTGTCGCAACGCTTCGGGCCGCCGGAGGCTCTACCCGGACCCGCGCCGGGGCTCAGAACGCCTTCAGCACCTGCTCGGCATGCTCGACGGCCACCGGGCCGGCGAAGCAGTGGGAGACCAGCGCGCGGTAATCCTGCCAGGGCTGCGAGCCGGTGAAGTCCTTCGTGTGGGCCTCCAGCGTGTCCCAGTGGATCAGCAGCCGGTAGCGCTGCGGATGCTCTATGGAGCGCCGGACCTCGAAGTGCCGGCAGCCCTTGGCCTGCTTGAAGATCGCCGAGGCCTCGGTGATGCCCTTCTCGAACTCGGCCTCCATGCCGGGCTTGATCTCGATCTGCGCGATTTCGAGGATCATCGGTGACGTCCCTGTCTCAGGTGCGAAGGGCGCGGCCGAGCTTGGCCGCGAGGATGCGCTGCGGGCTCAGGGCCGGGTCGGCCTGGGCGGCGACCGGCAGGTAGGCGGTCTGCTCCAGCATGTAGCGGCCGCCCATGGCCCCGTGCATCACGAGGTCGGAGAAGGTCACCCAGGTCTCGCCCGGGCGGAATTCCACGTCGGCCTGGGGAGCCTCGGCCTGATAGGTCTCGTCCTGCTTGAGGGCGTCGTGCAGGTGCAGCATCAGGTGGTCGTATTCCGAGCGCTTCGCCTTGGTGATGCGCAGAGCCGCGAGCAGGCGCGCCGAGAGCGGCGAGTAGCCCGGCAGCCGCGGCAGGAACTTCTGCGCCATCGACCCGAAATCCTCGCCGACCCGCCAGCGGCGCGGCTCGCCCGCCGGGTTGACGTTGCGGAACACCCGCAGGATCCGCTTCTCGCCGATCGGGTTCGACGGGAACGCGTCGACGTGCAGGCGCGTGTCGTCGCGCCGCCAGCTCAGCTTGCGCCGGTCGACGTCGAAGGGCCGGTAGGAGGTGCCGGCGAGGCTCACCCGGTCGCGGTACTCGGGCAGATAGGTGCCGATCAGCTCGCGGGCGAAGGCGCGGTAGCGGATCAGCAGCTGGCGCAGGGCTTCCTGCTCCTCCGGCGTGCCGGCCGCCCCGCGCAGCTCGGCGGCCTCGCCGCGGATGTTGACGTTCTTGGCCTTGCCGTCCGCGAAGGGCCGCTCGGTGAACCGGCGCTCGAAGTCGCTGAACGGAAACGGCAGGTCCGGGAACAGCAGCACCGCCCCGGCCTCCAGCTCCCGCGCCAGGGAGCCGGGCGTCTCGCCGGGGGCAATTCTGCGGATCGGGCTGATCATCGTCTGCGCGCTGGCTGCCGTCACGGTGCGGCCCCCTGTAGCGGAGCCGCCGGGGGGAGGCCAGCGCCGCGCATTTCCGGTGGACGACGGGTGTCATCCACCGGCCCGGCGGAGGGCGCCCGCCCGATCGGCTTGCGCAACCGCTTCGTTCCCGGCACGTTCCTCGGCTAGCACCCGGCCCGAGAGCCCGGCGGAGGATGGCGCCGATGGCGACGTTGAAGGAATTCGAGGAAGCCCTGCGCGAGCACGGCATGAACATGGCGCTGGCGCTGCTGGAGCGCCTGCGCGAGCGCGACCGCGCGACCCGGACGGTGAAGCCCGCCCGGCGGCTGACCGGACAGAAGATGACCCCGGAACTCGCCCGGGCGATCCTGGACCTGCACGCCACGACCGGCATGACCCAGCAGGAGATCGCCTTCAAGGTCGGGGTCAACCAGGGCCGCGTGAACGAGGTGATCAAGCGCGGCAAGTGGCTGACCGACGACCCGAGCGCCCCGGAGGCCGTGGCCCGCGACAAGGCGGTGGCCCGGATGCGCGGCGACCCGAAGCCCAAGAGGCCGGCCGCCGCCCGCCCCGCCTCCGGGCGGGCCAAGGAGCGCAAGGCCGCGCCGCCGAAGGCGCGCAACCAGGGTCAGCTGGCATTGGGGGATCTTTAAGGGCCTGCAGCACCCTCGTCCTGGCGAGCGGAGCGAAGCGAGTGAGGGCAGCGAGATCCCGCGAAGCGCGGCGCTCCCGGGTTGCCTCGCTCCGCGCGCGAGGACGCTGAGCTACGAACCCTCCGGGTTCCCGGAGCGGCCGCTCACCCCGCCGGCGCGAAATGGCCCCGGTAGCGCGCGCCGATCACCTCGACCGGCAGCGTGACGAACACGTCCGTCGTGCCGAACTGGCGGTCGATCACCGCGCCGTCGCCGAAGGTCGCGCCGAGGCGCAGGTAGCCCTTGATCAGCGGCGGCAGGGCCTGCAGGGCGGCCTTGGCATCCACCGCCTCGCGCGGCATCCGGTCCATCGCCACCGCCCGCTCCGGCAGCGCCCGGGCCCGCCAGCCCTCCGGCGCGCGGGCATGGTGGTGCAGGAAGGCGAGCGGCAGGGCCAGCCGGTCCGGATCGGTACCCTCCAGGCTCGCGCAGCCGATCAGCGCGTCGATCCGGTGGTGCAGAACGTAGGCGTAGATCCCCTGCCACAGCAGCTCGACGGTCCGCTTGCTCCGGTAGGGCTTGAGCACGCAGGAGCGGCCGAGTTCCAGGAGCCGCCGGTGCCCCTGCGCGGCGAGCAGCGGCGCGAGGTCGTACTCGCTCTCGGAATAGAAGCCGGTGTGCCGCTCGGCCACCTCGCCGCGCAGCAGCCGGTAGGTGCCGACGACCTTCGGGCGCGGCTCGACGAACGGCTTCTTCCGCCTCGGCACCGCGTGGTCGAGAACGAGCAGGTGGTCGCAGACCGCGTCGTAGCCGTCGACGTCGCGGCGGGACAGCGCGGCGAGCCCGGAGGGCACCGCCGACATCTCCTCGTAGAAGACTTTGTAGCGCAGCCGCTGGGCCCGCCGAATCTCGGATTTCCGCGTCGCCAGCCGGACCTCGAGGCTGCCGATGCGGCCGAGGCTGCGGCCCTCGAACGGCTCGGGCAGGCGGATCGCCCGCTCGGCCGAGAGCACGTCGTCGATTCCGCCCGCGCCCGCGACGCCAGGCAGCGGGACCGCCCGGCGGCGCAGCTTGGCGATCGGCGCGCCGACGCCCCATTGCACGCCTTTGTGCCAGCCGGCTCCGAGCGCGCTGTAGGCTCCGCGGGCGAGATTGGCGACCATGGTCGGGTTCACTCCGGGTGCGCGTCCGTGCACCGTCGAATCCGACAGAGAGCACGACGGCCACACGCCATTATGACAGCCGACGCGAGAAAGCGCCCCGGCCGGGGCCGGGGCACTCCAGGGACCTGATCGGGACCGGACGGTTCCGCCCGAGGGCGGGATCAGGCGGCCTGCTGGACCGCGTCCTTGCGGACGTCGCCCTCGATCACCGGGGCGCTCGGGCGCGCCGCCGAGGCGATCTCGATGCGACGGGGCTTCTTCGCCTCCGGGACCTCGCGGACGAGGTCGATGTGGAGGAGGCCGTTCTCCAGCGCCGCGCCCGTCACCTGGACGTGGTCGGCGAGCTGGAACCGGCGCTCGAAGGCGCGGGCCGCGATGCCCTGGTGCAGGAACTCCGCCTTGCCCTCGGCCTTGCGCTCGCCCTTCAGCGTGAGCGCGTTCTCCCGCACCTCGATCGACAGGTCAGACTCGGTGAAGCCGGCGACCGCGACGGTGATGCGGTAGGCGTTCTCGCCGGTCCGCTCGATGTTGTAGGGCGGGTAGGTCGGGGCCGCCTCGGCGCTCGCGAACTGGTCGAGGGCGGAGAACAGGCGATCGAAGCCGACGGTGGAGCGGTACAGGGGAGCGAGATCGAACTGACGCATGACATATCCTCGTCTGAGCAACATGCAATTCCGGTCCGCCCGATGGGCCGGACCCGTCTCTCGTGCCGCCTGACGGCCGGCACAGACGAGATATCGGAGGGGGAAAATCGCGCTTCAAGACCCCCGGCGATGGCGGGAAACGAGATTTTTTCGCTACGGTCGCACAGTGCATCGGAGGGTGCATCGGGCCGTGCAGCGACCGGTGCGCGGAGGCGCTGAGGTGAGGCCAGTGAGACGCTTCGACGGTGATACCGGGCGCGAGCCGCCGCTCCTGACCCTGCGCAGCACGCCCGACAACCCGGTCCCGCCGGGCGGCACGCTGATCGCCGTCGGCACGCGCGACGACTGCACCCTGCGGGCGGCCTACTGGCAGACGACGGCGCGCACCTGCCGAGGCACCGTCTGCCTGCTCCAGGGCCGGGCCGAGTTCATCGAGAAGTACTACGAGACGATCCACGAGCTGCGCGCCCGGGGCTTCGCGGTCGTCGCCTTCGACTGGCGCGGCCAGGGCGAATCGGACCGGCGGGTGGACGATCCACACAAGGGCCACGTCGCCCGATTCGACGATTACCGCCTCGACCTGCGGGCCGTGGCCGAGACGATCCTGGTGCCGCTGATGCCCGAGCCCCATGTCGGCCTCGCCCATTCCATGGGCGGATGCGTCGCCCTCCTCGCGGCCCTCGACGGCGCGCTGCCGTTCCGGCGGCTGGTGACCCTGGCGCCGATGCTGTCGATCCGGATGATCCGCTGGCCGGCCGGCGCCGCGATCCTGTCGCGGGGGCTGCAGCGGCTCGGCCTCGGGAGCCGCTACATCCCGTTCGGCAAGCCGGTCTCGATCGCCACCAACCCGTACGCCCGCAACCGCCTGTCGCGCGATCCCGTCCGCTACGCCCGCAACGCCGCGGCGGCCCGGCAGGTCGGCGCCGGCGCGGTCGGCGATCCGACGATCGCGTGGCTCGCTGAGGCGTTCCGCGCGATGGCGCGGCTGCGCGACCCGCGGGCGGCGCCGCGGATCGGGCTGCCGACCCTGATCGTCGCGGCGGGCGCCGACCCGGTCTGCGGCACGGCGGACACCGAGCGCTTCGCTGCCCGGCTGAAGGCCGGCCATATCCTGGTCCTGCCGGATTCCCGGCACGAGATCCTGACCGAGCGCGACGCGATCCGGCAGGATTTCTGGGCGGCCTTCGAAGCCTTCGTGCCGGGCTCGCCCCTGCCGACCCACGCGGAGGTCGAGGCGCACGCCGTCGCGGTGCCGGTCGCCTGAGGCGTCAGCCGCCGAGATCCGGGTCGATGTCCCGGGGGCGCACGAACCGGTCGAGGCGCCCGCGGCCCGGCGCGATCTCCGCCCAGTGGTCGCCGTCGAAGTCGATCACCGCGCAGGCCGCCGTCGGGAATTCCAGGGCCAGCCGGTCCCGGGCCGCCCGCGGTCCCGACCCGGCGAGCGCCGCCGCGAGGTCGCCGAGGCCCGGGTTGTGGCCGACCACGATCAGCGTGGCGGCCGCGTCGGGCGCCTGCCGGATCACACCGAGGATCCGATCCGCCGGCGCCTCGTAGATCTCGGAGTGCCAGCGCGTCTCGGGGCTGCCGAGGGCGGCTTCCATCGCGGCCCAGGTCTCGCGGGTCCGCGCGGCGGTGGAGACCAGGGCGAGATCCGGGCACAGACCCTCCCGCGCGAGGTGGGCGCCCACCGCCGGGGCGGCGCGTCGCCCGCGCTCGTTGAGCGGGCGCTCGTGGTCGGCCACGCCCGGCGGACGGTCGGACTTGGCGTGCCGCAGCAGGATCAGCCTGCGCATGAGCGAACCTCTGACGCGAATCGTGGGTCGGCCTCGGGGCTCCCGGTTCCGGCGCGCGCGCCCAGACCGGGCGGCGCCCGCTCACCTCCGGTTAGCCGAAAGCGCCCCGTGCGGGAACCTCGGCTTTGCCCTCACCGTTCCGACCGCGAGCCGTCCGCGCACGACCCGCGGCCCGATCCGCGGCGCGACGGTCTCTGGCCAGGAGGCTGCCCGATGGACCGATCCGCCCGCGTCACCGAGATCCTGTCGTGGTACGGGGCCGACAGCCCCGGGACCCTCACCAACCTCGCCCGGATGCTGGAGCACGGGAAGCTCGGCGGCACCGGCAAGATGCTGATCCTGCCCGTCGACCAGGGCTTCGAGCACGGGCCCGCGCGCAGCTTCGGCCCGAACCCGCCGGCCTACGACCCGCACTACCATTTCGAGCTGGCCCTGGCGGCCGGCTGCAACGCCTACGCGGCGCCGCTCGGCTTCCTGGAAGCGGGCGCGCGCGACTATGCCGGGCGCATCCCGCTCATCCTGAAGCTCAACGACCACGACCTCCTGGCCGACGAGGAGGATCCCGAGCAGGCGATCACCGGCTCGGTGGCGGACGCACTGCGACTCGGCGCCTGCGCGATCGGCTTCACGATCTACCCGGGCTCGGCCCACCGCAACGCCATGTACGGGCAGATCCGCGAGATCGCCGAGGAGGCCAAGAGCGTCGGCCTCGCCGTGGTGATCTGGTCCTACGCCCGCGGCTCGGCCCTCTCGAAGGAGGGCGAGACCGCCATCGACGTGATCGGCTACGCGGCCCAGATCGCCGCGCAACTCGGCGCCCACATCATCAAGGTCAAGCTGCCCTCGGCCCATATCGAGCAGCCGGCGGCCAGGAAGGTCTACGAGTCGACCGGCATCCCGATCGGCACGGCGGCCGAGCGCGTCCGCCACGTGGTGCAATGCGCCTTCAACGGGCGGCGGATCGTGATCTTCTCCGGCGGGGCCCATGCCGAGGAGGCGACTTTCCTCGACGAGATCCGCGCCATCCAGGCGGGTGGCGGGTTCGGCTCGATCGTCGGCCGCAACGCCTTCCAGCGCTCGAAGGCGGACGCCCTGTCGCTGCTCGGCAAGATCACCGACATCTACGCGGGCCGCTGAGGCGGGCCGCGCCTCAGCCGCCGTCGCGGGCCAGCCGGGCGAGTCCGTCGCGGGTCGACCCGGCCGGCCGCCAGCCGAGGGACGCGAGCCCGTCGGCGCGGGCGACGAGCCCCTCGGCGACGCGGGCGAACTGCGCGTCCCGGCCGGTCAGCCGGCAGGCCAGCCGGAGGAGCCCGGCCGGCACCGGGACGAGGCCCGGGCCGCGCCCGAGGCCCTGGCGCAGGGACGCGATCATCTCGGGCAGGCTGAGCGGGTCCGGGTCGGCCGCGACGAGGGCCCGGTTCAGGGGGGCGGGCGCCGCCAGCACCGCGTCCACGGCGCCCGACAGGCTCTCCAGCGAGATCAGCGAGCGCCGCGCCGCGAGGCCGCCCAGCGGCAGCGGGTAGGGGCTGCGCGCCAGCCGCAGGAGCGCGGCCATGTTGCCCTTCACGCCGGCCCCGTAGACGAGGACGGGGCGCAGCGCGACCCAGTCCAGGCCGATCTCGGCGAGCGCCGCCTCGGCCTCCAGCTTGGAGCGGCCGTAGGCGTCGGTCGGCCGGGGCGGATCGCCCTCCCCGACCACCTCCGGCGCGCTCGCCCCCACCTGCGCGCGGATCGACGACAGGAACACGAAGCGGCGCACCTTCGCGCGCGCCGCGGCCTCCGCGAGCCTGCGCGTCGCCTCGGTGTTGAGCGTGCGATAGTCGTCCTCCGGTGTCCCCGACGCCGTCGGACCCAGATTGGCGTGGGCGAGGCCGGCCGAATGCACCACCGCGTCGACGCCGCTGAGGGCCGCCGCCATGTTGATCGGGCGGGTCAGGTCGCCCACGACCGCGCTCGCCGCGCCCTCCGGCACTGTCGTGGGCCGGCGCAGCAGCACGCGGACCCGGTAGCCCCGCGCGGTGAGGTCGGCGAGCAGGTGGCGGCCGATGAAGCCGGTCGCCCCGGTGAGCGCGATGAGTCCGGTCACGGCTGGGCGGCACCTTTCACGGCTGGGCGGCACCTTCGGCTGGGCCCGGTGCCGGGGCGCGGGCGAAGCGGCGGAGCAGGGCGGCGACCAGGGCGAGCCCGGCGGCCGATGCGGCGAGCGTGACCGTCCAGGACGGCCAAAACAAGGTCGCGGCGGCGAGCGCCGCCAGGGCGAGATTGACCGCGAACACCCGCCCGACCACGCCGGGCACGCCGAGCCCGTTGACGGTGGCCCGCTGGTAGTAGTGCCCGCGATGGGCCTCCCAGACCCGCTCGCCCCGCGCCGCCCGGGCGGCGAGGGTCAGGCTGGCATCGGCGAGGTACACGAGCGGCAGCAGCAGGGCGGCGGCGAAGCCGCCCGCCAGGGCGAGCTGGCACAGCAGCCACGCGGTGACGAGCCCGACCGGCAGCGAGCCGACATCCCCGAGGAAGAGCCGCGCGACCGGCCGGTTGAACGGCGCGAAGCCCAGCACCGCGCCCAGCAGGCTCGCCGCCACCAGGGTCGGCAGCGGCGGCAGGTGCCCGACGAGGCCGATGAGCAGGAGCGCGCCCGCCACCGGGACGATCTCCGCGACCGTCATCCAGTCGAGCCCGTCCATGAAGTTCGTCAGGTTGACGAACCACAGGCCGGCCAGCAGCGCGAGGCCGCGCTCCAGCCAGAGCGGCAGGGCGGGGAGCAGCCGCCCGTCGAGGTGCCAGACCAGCAGGCCGACCACGACGGCCTGCACGGCGAGCCGCAGGGCGGCCGGCAGCGGCCGGACGTCGTCCACGGCGCCGAGGAGCGCCAGGGCCAGGGCGCCGCCCGCGAGCCAGATCCAGTCCGGCCGGCCGCCGATCTCCGGCGCCGCGATCAGCAGGCCCGAGATCGTGACCAGGGCCGTCACCACGGCGATCCCGCCCCCCTGCGGGGTCGGCACGGTGTGGCTGGAGCGGGCGTTCGGCCGGGCCAGGGCGTAGCGCTGCAGCAGCGGGCGCAGGCGCAGGATCAGGCCCGCCGAGAGGGCGGCGGCGAGGGGCACCGCCAGGAGCAGGATCGTGGTCAGTGCGGGCGGCAAGTTGGGCGGCATGTCAGGCGGCAGGGCGGGCGGCAGGGCGGGCGGCATGGCGCCGTCCTACGCGATCCGCCGCCCGACCGTGAGGGGCTCCCTACGCGGCCCGCACCGTGGCGAGGAAGCGGGCGACCTCGGCCCCGAGATGCTCGGACTGGCGCGACATCTCGGTCGCGGCGCCGAGCACCTGGGCGGCGGCGGTGCCGGTCTCCTCGGCGGACTGGGCGAGGCTCGCGATGGTGCCGGTCACCGCGCCGGTGCCGGCGGCCGCCTCGGCGACGTTGCGGACGATCTCCTGGGTGGCCGCGCCCTGCTGCTCCACGGCGGCCGCGATGCTGGCGGCCACGCCGTCGATCTCGCGGATGCGCCGGCCGATTCCGTCGATCGCCGACGCGGCCTGCCCGGTGGAGGACTGGATCCGGCCGATCTGGCCGGTGATCTCCTCGGTGGCCCGGGCGGTCTGCTCGGCGAGCGCCTTGACCTCCGAGGCGACGACCGCGAAGCCGCGGCCCGCGGCGCCGGCGCGCGCCGCCTCGATCGTGGCGTTGAGCGCCAGCAGGTTGGTCTGGGCGGCGATCCCGGAGATCAGCGCCACCACGTCGCCGACCTTCGCGGCCGCGCTGCTCAGGTCCTGGACCAGCGCCACCGTGTTGGTCGCCTCCGCGACGGCGACCCGCGCGAGCTCCGCCGAGCCGCTGACCTGCCGGCCGATCTCCTGCACGGAGGAGCCCAGCTCCTCGGCGGCGGCCGCGACGGTGTTGACGTTGGCGGCGGCGTCGCTCGCCGCGCTCGCGACGGTGCCGGACTGCCCGGCCGCGTCCGCCGCGCTGCCGGTGAGGGACCGCGCGGTCGCCTCCAGCTCGGTCGCCGCCGCCGACACGCCGCCGACGATGCCGCCCACCGCCTGCTCGAAGGCGTCGGCCATGGCCCGGGTCGCGGCGCGGCGCTGCGTCTCGGCGTCCGCGCGGGCCAGCGCCGTCTCGGCTTCCAGGGCGCGCGCGCGGACGAGGTTGTCGCGGAACACCACCACGGAGCCCGCCAGAGCCCCGATCTCGTCGCGGCGCTCCTGCCCGGGGATGGCCACCTCGGCGTCGCCCGCCGCGAGGCGCTGCGTCACCGCGCTGATGGTCCGGAGCGGCCGGCTGACGCCGCGGGTCACCAGCACGAAGGCCCCGAGCGCCACCGCCAGGGCGAGGCCGGCGAGCGCCAGCACGTTCCGCTTGGCGGCGTCGTAGGTCTGCGCGATCAGCGTGCCGCTCGCCTGCGACCCGTCGCCGTTCAGGGCGACGAGCTTCTCCCAGTCGGCCATGATGGCGCGGATGCTGTCCGACATCGTGGTGTTGTAGATCCGCTGACCGCCGGCGACGTCGCCCGCCTCGGCCTTGGCCACCGCCTCCCGCTGCTGCTCGGCGTAGGTGGCCACGTGCTGGCGGAAGGCCGCGTAGGCCTCGCGCTCGGGCTGGGTCAGCGGCAGGGCCTCGTATCGGGCGTACTGGGCGGCGAGCAGCGCGTCGCGCTTGGCGATCTGGTCGGCGACCTCGGCCCGCAGCTCGGGCGTGTCGGCGGTGATCAGGCGGACGGCGTTGACCCGCTGCCGCATGAAGTTGATCCCGATCCGGCCGAGGGCATCGGTGGCCGGGATGCGGGTGTCGCGCAGCTGCGCGGCGGCGGATTCGATGCGGCCGAGCTCGGCCAGCGAGAGGCCGCTCGTCGCGGCGATCAGCAGCACCAGGGCTGCGAGGCACAGGCCGAGCTTGGCCGCGATGGAGATACCGGCGCGCATAGGATTCGTCCCCGGTCCCGCAGGTGGGACCGGGGCCTATGCTTGTCTGAGAAATATTAAGGTTGTTTGGTCCTGCCCGGACCGCGCGCGGTCCGGGCAGGCTCGGTCCGCTAGTAGACCTGAGCCTCCGCGCGCGGCTGGTTCGACGGGCCGTCCCGGCGCTCCAGGCCCTTCTCCACCACCTTGGCGAGCCCGACCATGATCTGGTCGATGGCGTAGTCCTTCGGCGTGTAGACGGCGCGCACGCCCATGTTCTTGAGGACCAGCTCGTCCTCCGGCGAGATGATGCCGCCGACCACCACCGGGATGTGGTCGAGCCCCGCCTCCCGCATCTTGGCGCGGACCTCCCGCACCAGCGGCACGTGGGATCCGGACAGGATCGACAGGCCGACCACGTGGGCGCCGGTCTCCTTGGCCTTCGCGACGATCTCGGCCGGCGTCTGGCGGATGCCGTCGTAGGTGACGTCGAAGCCGACGTCCCGAGCGCGGAGCGCGATCTGCTCGGCGCCGTTGGAATGGCCGTCGAGGCCGGGCTTGCCGACCACGAGCTTCGGCGTCTCGCCGAGCCGCTCGCCGAGATCGGCGATCAGGAGCTTGGCCTCCTCGGCCGCGCCGCTGGAGACCGTCTCGACGGTCACGCCGGTGGGGGCCCGGTACTCGCCGAACACCGCGCGCAGGCGCGCGCCCCACTCGCCCGTCGTGACGCCGGCCTTGGCGGCCTCGATCGAGGGCGGCATGATGTTGGTGCCGGAGCGCGCCGCCTGCTCCAGGGCGTCGAGGGCTTGGCCGACGGCGTTCTCGTCGCGGCGGCCGCGCCACTCGCGGATCCGGCTCTGCGCCTCCATCTCGACGGTCTCGGAGACGGAGAAGATCGCCCCCTCCCCGGCCGTAAGCGGCGACGGCTCGCCCTGCTGCCATTTGTTGACGCCGACGACGATCTGCTCGCCGGCCTCGATGGCCGAGATCCGGCGAGCGTTCGACTCCACCAGCGCGCGCTTGAGCGCGCCGGTCTCCACCGCCGCGACCGCGCCGCCGATGCCGCCGATCCGCTCCAGCTCGGCGCGGGTCTGCGCCTTCAGCTCCTCGACCTTGGCCTCGATCACGTGGCTGCCGTCGAAGATGTCGTCGTATTCCAGCAGGTCGGTCTCGAAGGCCAGGATCTGCTGCATGCGCATGGACCATTGCTGGTCCCAGGGCCGCGGCAGGCCGAGCGCCTCGTTCCAGGCCGGGAGCTGCACCGCGCGGGCGCGGGCGCGCTTGGACAGCGTCACCGCCAGCATCTCGATCAGGATGCGGTGGACGTTGTTCTCCGGCTGCTGCTCGGTGAGGCCCAGAGAGTTCACCTGCACGCCGTAGCGGAAGATGCGCTTCTTCGGGTCGTCGATGCCGTAGCGCTCCCGGGCGATCTCGTCCCAGAGCTCCGAGAACGCCCGCATCTTGCAGATCTCGGTGACGAACCGCAGGCCCGCGTTCACGAAGAACGAGATCCGGCCGAACACCTCCGGGAAGCTCGCGGCGTCGAATTCGGGGTCCTCGCGCACGGTGTCGAGCACCGCGATGGCGATGGCGAGCGCGTAGGAGAGCTCCTGGACCGGCGTCGCCCCCGCCTCCTGAAGGTGGTAGGAGCAGACGTTCATCGGGTTCCACTTCGGCACGTTCCGCGTCGTGAACAGGATCACGTCCTTGGTGAGCCGGAGGGACGGCGCGGGCGGGAACACGTAGGTGCCGCGCGACAGGTACTCCTTGATGATGTCGTTCTGGGTCGTGCCCTGGAGCGCGGCGATCGGCGCGCCCTGCTCCTCGGCCACCGCGAGGTAGAGCGCCAGCAGCCACGGGGCCGTGGCGTTGATCGTCATCGAGGTGTTCATCTGGGCGAGCGGGATGTCCTGGAACAGGGTCCGCATGTCGCCGAGATGCGCGATCGAGACGCCGACCTTGCCGACCTCGCCGCGGGACAGCTCGTGGTCGGGGTCGTAGCCGGTCTGGGTCGGCAGGTCGAAGGCGACCGACAGGCCGGTCTGGCCCTTGGCGAGGTTGCCCCGATAGAGCTTGTTGGACTCCGCCGCGGTCGAGTGCCCCGCGTAGGTGCGGATGATCCAGGGCTTGTCGCGGCTCGACTTGTCGCTCCTGGTCTCGGCGACGCTCGCGCCCATTCCTCGCCTCCGTGTGATCTTTGTATCCGCGCGGGGCGCGGCCTTGCGGTCACCGTAGCGAAGGGTTGGGCACGCGTCATCCGGGACGGAAGTGCAAGACGCCCGACCGGGCTTTCCCGGCTCATGAAAAAACTTGCCCGCCGGAACAGCGGGATTTGAAGGCGCCGCGGCGCGCGGCCGCCCGCGCGCCGTCCGCGACCGCCGCCCGGACGGACCCCGGCGACGGTCGCGGACGGCTTTGTCAGTGCTGGTATAAAGTCCACCTGAGGTGTTCTTCGCGGGACCTGCCGCTGTTCAGGCGCGAGAGAGCACGTCTTACCAAGGACTTAGAGCTGCATGTGCTCGCCGGGCGTCCGGGAGCAGCTCAGGCTCGCGGCGGGGTCGGGGAAGGTCTCGGCACCGGGGCGGTCAAGGCCAGCGCCGAATAATACTTGATCTGCCGGAAAGCCGATTTTGAATACGTGGCTGCGCGCCCTGTGCTCGCGCTTTTTTCATGTCGGAAACCGTCGGCTTTCGACTTTCGGCCCACTTGGACGCCTCCGGCATCGCCGTTATAGCGCGATGGAGAACCGCGGCCGTGAGCAACACGCGGGACGAGAGGAGAGCGAGATGGCGGCGAGCGCTGCGATCAGTCCGACGGGCGGGGAGGTCAAGGACCTCTACGAGATGGGTGAAATCCCGCCGCTGGGTCATGTGCCGGCCAAGATGTATGCCTGGGCGATCCGGCGCGAGCGGCACGGCCCCCCGGAGCAGTCCCACCAGCTCGAGGTGCTGCCGGTCTGGGAGATCGGCGACGACGAGGTGCTGGTCTACGTCATGGCGGCGGGCGTCAACTACAACGGCGTCTGGGCCGGCCTCGGCGAGCCGATCTCGCCCTTCGACGTCCACAAGGGCGAGTACCACATCGCGGGCTCCGACGCCTCCGGCATCGTCTGGAAGGTCGGCTCCAAGGTGAAGCGCTGGAAGGTCGGCGACGAGGTCATCGTCCACTGTAACCGGGACGACGGCGACGACGAGGAGTGCAACGGCGGCGACCCGATGCTGTCGCCCTCGCAGCGCATCTGGGGCTACGAGACCGGCGACGGCTCCTTCGCGCAGTTTTGCCGGGTGCAGTCGCGTCAGCTCATGACGCGGCCCAAGCACCTCACCTGGGAGGAGGCTGCCTGCTACACGCTGACGCTCGCCACCGCCTACCGCATGCTGTTCGGCCACGCCCCGCACACGGTGAAGCCGGGCCAGAACGTGCTGATCTGGGGCGCCTCGGGCGGTCTCGGCGTGTTCGGCGTGCAGCTCTGCGCGGCCTCGGGCGCCAACGCCATCGCGGTGATCTCGGACGAGTCGAAGCGCGACTACGTGATGAGCCTCGGCGCCAAGGGCGTCATCAACCGCAAGGACTTCGACTGCTGGGGCCAGCTCCCGAAGGTCAACAGCCCCGAGTTCCACGCCTGGACCAAGGAGGCGCGGAAGTTCGGCAAGGCGATCTGGGACATCACCGGCAAGCAGGACGTCGACATCGTGTTCGAGCATCCCGGCGAGGCGACCTTCCCGGTCTCGGCGCTGGTGGTGAAGCGCGGCGGCATGGTGGTGTTCTGCGCCGGTACGACCGGCTTCAACATCACCTTCGACGCCCGCTACGTCTGGATGCGGCAGAAGCGCATCCAGGGCTCGCACTTCGCCCACCTCAAGCAGGCCTCGGCGGCGAACCAGTTCGTGCTCGACCAGCGGATCGACCCGTGCATGAGCGAGGTCTTCCCCTGGGACAAGATCCCCCAGGCCCACACCAAGATGTGGAAGAACCAGCACCCGCCGGGCAACATGGCCTGCCTCGTCAACTCACCGCGCGCCGGCCTGCGCACGGTCGAGGACGTGATCGAGGCCGGTCCGCTGAAGCGGTAGGGCGCTCGATCGGACCGGCCCCGCCGCGCTCGCGCGGGGCCGGTCCGATCGGCTAAGCTCGCGGCGTCCTGCGCCGACTCGCTGACCGGTTCGGTGTGCCGGGACGCGCGGATGACGGGCCCACGCGATCCTGACAGGACCCGGCCCCGATCCGAACAGGGGGCACGGATTTGACCGGCGACGACGAGGCTTACGTCTACGACGAGGCGACGGGCGAGTGGCTCCCGCCCGGGTCTGCCGCCACGCCCCCCGAGACGAGGGCCGTCCGCGACGCGGCCGGCAACGTCCTGGCCGACGGCGATTCGGTCACGCTGATCAAGGACCTCAAGGTCAAGGGTGCCAACCAGACCCTGAAGCAGGGCACGGTCATCCGGTCGATCCGGCTCACGGACGATCCGGAGGAGATCGACTGCCGCCACGACACCATCAAGGGTTTGGTGCTGCGCACCGAATTCGTGCGCAAGCGCTGAGCGGACGGTCCGGTCGGGGCCTCGCGCTGCCGGCGCGACCCCGATCCTCGCGTCAGCGCCGCCGCGTCTCGTCCTGCGGCAGGTGGCGGCCGTAGGCCTCCTGCTTCTCCGCGCGCTCCTGGATCAGGTCGGCGTAGGCCTGCCGCATCTCCGGCGACACGCTGATGCTCTTGCCCTTGGCGGCCTTGCGCTTGGGCGCCTTCTTGAAGGTGTTGTTCGTGTCGCTCATGCCGGGCTCCGCGTCGAACCGTGGCGGCATCGCGTAGCCGGACGAGCGATCCGGGATCCGGCCGCCGCCCAGGGCCGGGTATCCGCCCTGTAGCGCATCGCGGTTCCGGACGCACGGTCGCCGGGACCGGATTGACCTGGCCTGTCGCCGCGGCCTCTGCCAGGATCGGGACGTCGAGGGTCGGAGGGCGGGAATGGATTCGGGTGACGCGTCGCGGTGTCGGATCCCGGACGCCCAGCGCAGCCGCGCCCGGCGCGCGACGGCCCTCGCGATCCTGATCGCCCTCGGGACCGGGCCGGTCGCCGGCCAGGACCGGCCGGCCCCCGCGCGGGTCGCGCCGAGACCCGCGCCGGCGCCCGGAGCGCTGGCCGATCCCGCCTTCGAGGCGATGAGGGCGGGCTTCGAGGCCCTCCCGGAGGCCGACCGCAAGGCCGTCCAGGACGCCCTGGTCTGGACCGGCGATTTCAACGCCGTGGTGTCGGGGGCCTTCGGACGTCGGACCTTCGAGGCGCTCAACGCCTACGCGGCCCGGACCGGCGGGGCCGACCCCCTCGATTCGCGCGGCCGGGCGGCGCTGCTGGCCGCCGGCGCGGCGGCGCGGAACGCGGCGCGTTTCCGCGTTGCGGTCGATCCCGGGACCGGCACCGTGATGGGGGTGCCCGAGCGCCTCCTGGGGCGGCGGACCGCCCTGCCCTCCGGAACCCGCTGGCAGAGCCAGGACGGGCGCGTGACCCTCGAATCCCGCGCCTTCCCGCCGGGGAGCGAGAGCCTGGACGCGCTGTTCGAGAAGGCGACCGCGCCGCTTCCCGGCCGCAAGGTGACCTACAAGCTGCGGCGGCCGGACACCGTGGTGGTCACCGCCGAGACCGGGCCGGGCTTGTCCTACATCCGCTACGCGTCCGGCCCCGAGGGCGTGCGCGGTTTCCTGCTCGGCTACGACCGCGCCCTCGCGCCGGAGGTCGACCGGCTCGTCATCGCCGTGGCGAACGCCTTCGTGCCGTTTCCGGACCCCGCCGCGGCGCCGGCCGCCCAGCTTTCCGCGGGCCCGGCGCCGGCGACCCGCGCCGCCGCAAACCCGGCCCCCCCGCCGCAGGCCGCCGCGCCCCTGAGGCCGGCGAGCCTCTCCTCCGCTCCGGCATCGGGCGCGGGTCTCGCGGTGGCGCCGGGACGCGTTCTGACCGCCTCCGCCGTGCTGGAGGGCTGCGCGCAGCCCCGCGTCGGCGCGACGCCGGTGCGGGTGCTCGCCACCGATCCGGCCGGCCTCGCCCTCCTCGATGTGCCCGGCACCCCCGCCCCGCTCCGGGCCGCGATCCGGATCGAGCCCGTCGGTGCCGAGGAGAGCGTGATCGCCCTGGCGCCGGGCCCCGACGGGGTCCAGGCCGCCCCCGGCGAGGTGCGGGGCGGCGACGTGATCGCGGCGCTCCAGCCGGGTTCCGGCGGCGCGCCTGTGCTCGAACGGTCGGGGACCCTCGTCGGGCTCGTCGCCCGCTACCCCGCGGCGCCGCGCCGGGTCGCCGGGGTGGTGCCGCCAGCGCGCCTGCCGCTCGTGCCGGCGCGGGCGATCCACGCCTTCCTCTCCGCCCAGGGCGTTCCCCCGGCGCCGCCGCAGCCGGGTGCCGGGCCCGGCGCGGTCGCGCCCGCCGTGGTGGGGATCACCTGCCGCTAGGTGCGCGCCGCGGGCGGATCCCCTGACGCCCGGCGGCCGGCACCTGCGGCCGTCCGGGGACCTGGGCGGACGGTTCCTCCGCCCAGGCGACGGGCTACGGCTCAGAGCCGCCCGGTGACCAGGAGCACGATCAGCACGATCAGCAGGATGCCGCCCAGACCGAAGCCGGGACCGCGATACGCGCCGCCGCCGAGGAAGCCGCCGCCGCCGAAGGCCAGGATGATCAGGATGATGAGCAGAATGGTGACGAGGGACATCGGTCGCGTTCTCCGGACGGTCGCGCTGGTGCGAGCGTGACCGTTCAAACGCTGCGACATTCCGTTCCGTTCAACGCCAAGCCACGCTTTTGTGAGGAAAATTCCGGATGAGGCTCGGGCCTCAAGCGTGCCAGTCGGGCAGGGCCTCCTGCGGCGCGTCGAGCCAGCCCGGAACCGGCAGGCCGCGCTCGGCGAGGAAGGCCGGGTTGAACAGTTTCGAGGCGTAGCGGGCCGCCCCGTCGCAGAGGATCGTCACGATGGTGTGACCGGGCCCGAGGTCCCGGGCCAGCCGGATCGCCCCGGCGACGTTGATGCCCGACGAGCCGCCCAGCGACAGCCCCTCCTCCCGCATCAGTTCGAAGACGATGTCGAGGGCCTCGCGGTCCGGGATCCGGAAGGCGCGGTCGGGGATGAAGCCCTCGAGGTTGCGGGTGATCCGCCCCTGCCCGATCCCTTCGGTGATCGAGGAGCCCTCGGCCTTCAGTGTGCCGGTCGTGTAGTGGGCGTAGAGGGCCGAGCCCTCGGGGTCCGACAGCGCGATCCGCACCTGCGGGTTGCGGGCGCGCAGGGCCTCGGCGGTGCCGGCCAGCGTGCCGCCGGTCCCGGCCGCGCAGACGAAGCCGTCGACACGGCCGCCGGTCTGCGCCCAGATCTCCGGGCCGGTGCCGTCGACATGGGCCTGCCGGTTGGCGACGTTGTCGAACTGGTCGGCGAAGAAGGCGCCCGCCGGCTCGGTGGCAGCGAGTCTGTCCGCGAGCCGCCGGGCCACGTGGACGTAGTTGTTCGGGTTGGCGAAGGGCACCGCCGGCACCTCCACCAGCCGGGCACCCGCGAGCCGCAGGGTCTGCTTCTTCTCCTCTGACTGGGTGACCGGGATGACGATCAGCGTCCGGTAGCCGCGCACCGAGGCCACCAGGGCGAGGCCGATGCCGGTGTTGCCGGCGGTGCCCTCGACGATCGTGCCGCCCGGGCGGATCAGGCCCCGCGCCTCCGCGTCCCGCACGATGGACAGCGCCGCGCGGTCCTTCACCGACAGGCCGGGATTGAGGAACTCCGCCTTGCCGTAGATGGTGCAGCCGGTCTCCTCGGAGGCGCGGCGCAGGCGGATCAGCGGCGTCTGGCCGATGGCGGCCAGGACGTCGGGGGCGGGTTCGCGACTCGGTCCGGTCATGGTCGGGAGCCTAGGGTGCCGCGCGGCCGCTGGCGAGCCTCACCCGAACACGTGCCCGCCGTTGATCCGCAGGCCGACCGGGTGGCCGGCCGGGTAGCGCACGCCGTCGAAATCCTCCACGGCGAGGACGCGACCTTCGGGGTCGGCCACCTCGATCCGCTGGCGGCCCTGCGTCCGGTACGAGCTGCGCACCGTGCCGGACAGGTGCGCGGCCTCGGGCTCGGCGAGCTGCAGCTGCCAGGGCCGGACGTAGAGCTTGACCGGACCGAACAGGCTGGCGGGCGCCGCCACCGGGGTCTCCCGGCCCCGGACCAGCACCCGGCCGCCCTCGGCGATCGCCTCGACCTCGACGGAATCGCCGAGAAACTTCATCACGGTGGCGGAGGCCGGGTTCTCCTGCACCTCGTCGGGCGTGCCGACCTGCTCCAGGCGGCCGCGGTCGAGCACGGCCACGCGGTCCGACAGCTCCAGCGCCTCGTCCTGGTCGTGGGTCACGAAGATCGTGGTCTGGCCGGTGCGGTCGTGGATCTCGCGCAGCCAGCGGCGCAGGTCCTTGCGGACCTGGGCGTCGAGCGCCCCGAACGGCTCGTCCAGCAGCAGCACCCGCGGCTCGACCGCGAGGGCCCGGGCGAGCGCGACGCGCTGGCGCTGGCCGCCGGAGAGCTGCGACGGGTAGCGGTCGCCGAAGCCGGAGAGCCGGATCAGGTCGAGCAGGTCGCCGACCCGGCGCTTGATCTCGGCCTTGGCCGGCCGGTCGGCGCGGCGCCGCGCGTTCAGCCCGTAGGCGATGTTGTCGGCCACGCTCATGTGCTTGAACAGGGCGTAGTGCTGGAACACGAAGCCCACCGCCCGCTCCTGCACGGCGAGGCCGGTGGCGTCGTCGTCCCCGAACAGGATCCGGCCCCGGTCCGGCGCGTCGAGCCCGGCGATGATCCGCAGCAGCGTCGTCTTGCCCGAGCCCGAGGGGCCGAGCAGCCCGATCAGCTCGCCCGCCCGCACGTCCAGCGACAGGTCGTGCAGCACCGCCGCCGTGTCGAACGTCTTCGAGACGTCCTCGACCCGGATCGCCGTGGAGGGGCGATCAGTGCGCCCGGCCGTGCGCGAGCTCGCCTGCGAAGCGCCACTCGAGGACGGATTTGAGGACGAGGGTGATGAGGGCAAGGACGGCGAGGAGCGAAGCGACGGCGAATGCGGCGACGAAGTTGTACTCATTGTAGAGGATCTCCACGTGGAGTGGGATAGTGTTGGTCAGGCCGCGGATGTGGCCCGACACCACCGACACCGCTCCGAACTCGCCCATCGCCCGGGCATTGCAGAGGAGCACGCTGTAGAGCAGGCCCCAGCGGATATTGGGCAGCGTCACCGTCCGGAACGCGTGCAGGCCCGAGGCGCCCAGCGTCAGCGCCGCCTCCTCCTCGGCGGTGCCCTGCTCCTGCATCAGCGGGATCAGCTCGCGGGCGACGAACGGGAAGGTGACGAACACCGTCGCCAGCACGATCCCCGGCAGGGCGAACAGGATCTGGATGCCGTGATCGATGAGCCAGGATCCGAACAGGCCCTGGGACCCGAACAGCAGCACGTAGATCATCCCCGAGACCACCGGCGAGACCGAGAACGGCAGGTCGATCAGGGTGATCAGCAGCGACTTGCCGGGAAACTCGAACTTGGCGATGGCCCAGGAGGCGGCCAGCCCGAACACGACGTTGAACGGCACCGCGATCGCCGCCACGGTCAGCGTCAGGCGGATCGCGCTCCAGGCGTCGGGCTCCCGGAAGGCGTCCAGGAAGGCGTCGATCCCCTTCGAGAAGGCCTGGAGGAAGACCGCGAACAGCGGCAGCACCAGGAACAGCGCCAGGAACGCCACGGCGATCCCGATCAGGACCGCGCGGACGCCGGCCCCCTCCGAGGCGACCGGGGCCGGCTTGGCGGCCGGCACGAAGGCGGGGGAGAAGATCTCAGACATAGCCGAACCGCCGCCGTGACCAGGCCTGGATGAGGTTGATGGCGAGCAGCGTCAGGAACGAGATCCCGAGCATGATCGTCGCGATGGCCGCCGCCCCGCCGTAGTCGAACTCGGAGAGCTTGATGACGATCAGCAGCGGCGCGATCTCCGACACGTAGGGCAGGTTGCCGGCGATGAAGATGATGGAGCCGTACTCGCCGACGCCCCGGGCGAAGGCGAGCGCGAAGCCGGTGAGCACCGCCGGGATCAGCGGCGGTAGCACCACCCGGGTGAGGGTGACGAGGCGCGTCGCGCCGAGGGTGGCCGAGGCCTCCTCGATCTCCTTGTCGATCTCGGCGATCAGCGGCTGCACGGTCCGCACCGCGAAGGGCAGGCCGATGAAGACCATGGCGATGAAGATGCCGACCGGCGTGTAGGCCGCCTGGATGCCGAGGCGCGCCAGCGGCGCGCCGAGCAGCCCGTCCGGCGCGTAGAGCGAGGCGAGCGCGATGCCGGCGACCGCGGTGGGCAGGGCAAAGGGCAGGTCGACGGCGGCGTCGACCAGCTTGCGGCCCGGGAAGCGGTAGCGGGTCAGGACCCAGGCCACCAGGAAGCCGAAGGCCGAGGCGACCAGCGCCGCGATGGCCGAGACGCCGAAGCTGATCCGCAGGGCGCTGGCCACCCGCGGATCGGTGGCGACCTCCCAGATGCCCGACAGGCCGAGCCCCGAGGCCTTCACCACCAGCCCGGCCAGCGGCAGCAGGACGATCAGGCCGAGGCAGGTCAGCGTGTAGCCGAAGCTGATCCCGAAGCCCGGGATCACGCTCGGCCGTCGGAATGTCCGACGGGGACGGGGCGTCTGGACCATGGTCTGGAGCCTCAGCGGCCGGCCCGGCTCAGACGATCGAACAGACCGCCGGCGTCGAAGTTCCGCTTCTGGATCTCGTCCCAGGATCCCTGGAGATCCTCGATCTTGAACAGCGTGATGTCGGGCAGCTGGGCGAGGTCCGCCGGGGCGGCCGCCTCCCGGCGGATCGGCCGGTAATGGTGCTTGGCGAAGATCGCCTGGGCGCGGTCGCTGTAGAGGAAGTCGAGATAGGCCTGGGCCGCCTTGGTGGTGCCCTTCCGCTCGGCGTTGACCGCCACCAGGGCCACCGGCGGCTCGGCGTAGATCGAGGTCGGCGGCGAGACGATGTCGAACTTGTCGGCGCCGAACTCCTGAAGCACGAGGTAGGCCTCGTTCTCCCAGGTCGGCAGGACGTCGCCGAGGCCGCGCTGCGCGAAGGTCACCGTCGAGCCGCGGGCGCCGGTATCGAGCACCGGCACGTTCTTGTAGACCTGCCCGACGAAGGCGTCGGCCTTCGCGGCGTCCTTGTCCTTCCCGTAGGCGTAGCCCCAGGCGGCGAGGAAGTTCCAGCGCCCGCCCGCCGAGGTCTTCGGATTCGGCGTGATCACCTTCACGTCGGGCTTGACCAGGTCGTCCCAGTCCTTGACGCCCTTCGGGTTGCCCTTGCGGACGAGGAACACCACCGTCGAGGTGTAGGGCGTCCCCTGGTTCGGCAGCTTGCTGCGCCAATCCTCCGGAATCTTGCGGGTGAGCTTGGCGATCGCGTCGATGTCGGACGGGATGCCGAGGGTGACCACGTCGGCGTCGACGCCGTCGATCACCGTGCGCGCCTGCGCGCCCGAGCCGCCGTGCGAGGCCCGCACCGTGATGGCCTCGCCGGTCTTGGCCTTCCACGCCTCCGTGAAGGCGGCGTTGATCTCGCGGTAGAGCTCGCGGGTCGGATCGTACGAGACGTTGAGGAGCGCGGTCTCGGCGGCGGCCGGCAGCGCGCAGGCCAGCAGGCCGGCTCCGGCCAGAAGGGAGAGCCCGATCGCCCGAGCCATCCGACCCCGACCTGCAGCGTTCGTCATCACGTCCGATCCCCCAGCCATCCGCGGTTGCGACGCAGGGGACAGGCGTCCCCGAGACACCCGAAATCGTTCGTTTTATCGAACGAAGTCAAGTCTCGGATGCGGATCCGCGCGGTGGCGTAGCGCGATCAAGATCGACGATCGGGCTGGAAAGGCAAGGGAAGTCAGGGCGGTAGGTCGGCAGAACGCATGGATCTTCTCTCCGTCGACGCCCCTGGAGAAGAATCGGTGCGCGGAACCAGGTTTCTCAGAACGAACAATCTCAAGTGTTCTGGCACACATCCGATGGCGTCCGGCGCGTCGGCGGTGTCCTGCCGGCACTGCGCACGGGCCGTGGACCGCGCGGCGGCGATCCCAATCGTCCCGGCGGACTGGCCGGACGGCGCCGGCCCGCGTCAGCGCTTCGGCTTGCCGAGCCGGTCGATCAGCGCTTCCAGCCGCTGGTCGACCGGGGCCGAGAGCGTGTCGGTGAGGAGCGTGCGCAGGTTCTGGCCAAGATGGCGCCGGATGCCGGGGCTGAGCGGCGGCGCGTCGACGCTCCGCTCGGTCTCGGAGGGGCGCTCGGGATGCGGCTTCGACATGACCGGGAGATCCTCGCACCTGTGGAGACGCACGGTTGCAAGGTTTGGTTAAGGAGCCGTCACCGCCGGCACCGGATCCCAACGCGATGCGGGCCCGTGATCCGGATGCCCGGTGCCGGGACGGTGTCGCAGCTCGGAACTGCGGCGGCGAAGGCTACGTTGCCCGGGCATTCCCCGCTGCTAGGAGCCCCCCGTGTCCCGCTCGATCCCCCTCATGATGTCGGTGCTCCTCGGCGCGGCGACGGCCGCCTCGCCCTGCCTCGCGCAGACGAAGCCGGGCGAGATCAAGGGCGTCGACGCGATGGGCGACAAATCCCGCAGCGCGCAGGACGGCTGGAGCCAGGCGCCGGTCCCGCGGGAGCAGTCGGCCGCCAAGGACGCGCCCGATCCGGGCGGCCGCTCAATCAAGGAGAACGCCGACCGTCCGGTCCCGCCGGCTCAGCCCGGCGGCTCCTCCGCCACCGAGCCGCAGGCGCCCCTGGAGCATCGCACCGCCAGCCCGTCGGGTTCGAACCCGGCAAATCCAAGCAAGTAAAAATAACCGTCTTCATGCAGGATGACGCCGGTGCGGAAAACGTGTTGCTTCGGCTGAGACATGGCGACTTGCTGTGTCACGCAACCGCACTTGCCTCGCGCACGCTTTTTTGGGACACCCTGGAATTATACCAGATCGCTTTTACGGAGCGGAGATGACGGTCCAGGTCTCAAGGCGTGGCCTGCTCAAGGGGGCCGGCGCCGGCCTCGCGGGCGGCTCGCTGGGCGCGCTCGGGTTCGGCGGACTCGAGCCCGCGATGGCGGCTGCCGTGCGGCCGTTCAAGCTCGCGCAGATGCGCGAGACCCGCAACACGTGCCCGTACTGCTCGGTCGCGTGCGGCGTGATCCTCTACAGCCTCGGCGACCGTTCGAAGAACGCGCGCTCCTCGGTGATGCACATCGAGGGCGACCCCGACCACCCGATCAACCGCGGGACGCTCTGCCCGAAGGGCTCGGCGCTGCTCGACTTCGTGCACGCCGACACCCGCACCAAGTACCCGCTCCATCGCGCCCCGGGCTCATCGGAGTTCAAGCGCGTCTCCTGGGACTTCGCCCTCGACCGGATCGCGAAGCTCATGAAGGAGGATCGGGACAAGAACTTCGTGGCCAAGAACGGCGACCTCACGGTCAACCGGTGGACCACGATGGGGTTCCTCGGGGCCTCGGCCACCACCAATGAGACGGCCTGGCTGACCTACAAGACAGTCCGAAGCATGGGGGCCCTGGTCTTCGATAATCAGGCCAGAGTTTGACACGGTCCGTCGGTCGCCAGTTTGGCGCCCTCCTTCGGACGCGGTGCGATGACCAACCTCTGGATGGACATCAAGCACGCGGACGTGATCACCGTGATGGGCGGCAATGCCGCCGAGGCGCACCCTTGCGGCTTCAAGTGGGTCGTGGAGGCGAAGGCCCATAACAATGCCAAGCTGATCGTCGTCGATCCGCGCTTCACCCGCACGGCGTCGGTGGCCGATCTCTACTGCCCGATCCGGCAGGGGACCGACATCGCGTTCCTGTCGGGCGTGGCCAAGTACCTGCTCGACAACGACAAGCTGCAGCACCGCTACGTCTCCGCCTACACCAACGCCGGGTACGTGGTCCGCGAGGGCTACGACTTCAGCGAGGGTCTGTTCACGGGCTACGACGCGGACAAGCGCGACTACGACAAGACCACCTGGGACTACGAGATCGGCCCCGACGGCTACGCCGTGGTCGACGAGACGATGCAGCATCCGCGCTGCGTGATGCAGCTCCTGAAGAAGCACGTCTCGCTCTACACCCCGGAGATGGTCGAGAAGATCTGCGGCTCGCCCAAGGAGACCTTCCTGAAGGTCTGCGAGATGATGGCGACGACGGCTTCCCCCGAGAAGTCGATGGCCTCGCTCTACGCGCTCGGATGGACCCATCACTCCAAGGGCTCGCAGAACATCCGCTCGATGTGCATCGTGCAGACCCTGCTCGGGAACATCGGCGTTCTCGGCGGCGGCATGCAGGCCCTGCGCGGTCACTCCAACATCCAGGGGCTGACCGATATCGGGCTGATGTCGAACCTCATCCCCGGGTACCTGAACATCCCGGTGGAGAAGGAGCCCGACTACGCGAGCTACATCGCCAAGCGGCAGTTCAAGCCGCTGCGGCCCGGACAGACGAGCTACTGGCAGAACTACAACAAGTTCTTCGTCTCGTTCCAGAAGGCGATGTGGGGCGACAAGGCCACCAAGGAGAACGACTGGGCGTACGACTACCTGCCCAAGCTCGACGTGCCGACCTACGACGTGCTGCGCGGGTTCGAACTCGCCAAGCAGGGCAAGATGACCGGCTACGTCATCCAGGGCTTCAACCCCCTGCTGTCGTTCCCGAATCGCGCCAAGATGACGGAAGCCTTCTCCAAGATGAAGTTCATCGTGGTGATGGATCCGCTCAAGACTGAGACGGCCCGGTTCTGGGAGAACCACGGCGAGTACAACGACGTCGACCCGACCAAGATCCAGACCGAGGTGTTCGAGCTCCCGACCACCCTGTTCGTGGAGGAGGAAGGCTCGCTGTCGAACTCCAGCCGGTGGCTGCAGTGGCACTGGCAGGCGCAGGACGCGCCGGGCGAGTGCCGCTCGGACATCGAGATCATGTCGGAGATCTTCCTCCGCATGAAGGCGGCCTACAAGAAGGACGGCGGGGCCTTCCCGGACCCGATCGTCAATCTGAAGTGGGACTACGCGATCGCCGAGGCACCGACGCCGACCGAGCTCGCCCGCGAGCTCAACGGCTACACGCTGGCGCCGACGCCGGACCTCAACGGGACCATCATCCCGGCGGGCAAGCAGGTCGACGGCTTCGCCCAGCTCAAGGACGACGGCACCACCGCCTGCGGCTGCTGGATCTACTCGGGCTGCTACACCGAGAAGGGCAACATGATGGCCCGCCGGGACAACACCGACCCCGGCGACCGCGGCATCGCGCCGAACTGGGCCTTCGCGTGGCCGGCCAACCGGCGCGTGCTCTACAACCGCGCCTCGTGCGACCCCGAGGGTCGCCCGTGGTCGGAGAAGAAGAAGCTCATCGAGTGGAACGGCAAGCAGTGGATCGGCTTCGACGTGCCGGACTACGGCGTCACCGTCGCCCCCGATAAGGGCGTCGGCCCGTTCATCCTGAACCAGGAGGGCGTCGCCCGCCTGTGGACTCGCGGTCTCATGCGCGACGGGCCGTTCCCGGCGCACTACGAGCCCTTCGAGTCGCCGGTGGCCAACCTCGCCTTCCCGAAGATCAAGGGCGCGCCCGCGTCCCGCATCTTCAAGGACGATCTGGCCGATCTCGGCGACGCGAAGGAGTTCCCCTACGCGGCGACGAGCTACCGCCTGACCGAGCACTTCCACGGCTGGACCAAGCACGCCCGGATCAACGCGATCCTCCAGCCGGAGGCCTTCGTGGAGATCTCGGAGGAGCTCGCCAAGGAGAAGGGCATCGCCAAGGGCGGCTGGGTCCGCGTCTGGTCGAAGCGCGGCTCGCTCAAGGCCAAGGCGGTGGTGACGAAGCGGATCAAGCCCCTGATCTGCGACGGCAAGCCCGTCCACGTCGTCGGCATCCCGCAGCACTGGGGCTTCATGGGCCACACCAAGAAAGGATGGCACCCGAACTCGCTGACGCCCGTCGTCGGCGACGCGAACACCGAGACGCCGGAGTTCAAGGCCTGGCTCGTGAACATCGAGCCGACCACGCCTCCGTCGGACGCGGTCGCGTAAGGGGGAGCGGCAGACATGGCTGACTACAGCTCCCTCGACATCCGCCAGCGCTCCGCCTCCACGGAGACGCCGCCGGAGATCCGCCGCCAGGTGGAGGTCGCCAAGCTCATCGACGTGTCGAAGTGCATCGGCTGCAAGGCCTGCCAGTCGGCCTGCGAGGAGTGGAACGACCTGCGCGACGACATCGGCGTCAACACGGGCACCTACCAGAACCCCCACGACCTCACGCCGAAGTCGTGGACGCTGATGCGGTTCACCGAGTACGAGAACCCGGAGACCAACAACCTCGAATGGCTGATCCGCAAGGACGGCTGCATGCACTGCACCGAGCCGGGCTGCCTGAAGGCCTGCCCGTCGCCCGGCGCGATCGTGCAGTACTCCAACGGCATCGTCGACTTCATCGAGGAGAACTGCATCGGCTGCGGCTACTGCGTGAAGGGCTGCCCCTTCAACATCCCGCGCATCAGCCAGACCGACCACAAGGCGTACAAGTGCACCCTGTGCTCGGACCGGGTGGCGGTGGGTCAGGCCCCGGCCTGCGCCAAGGCCTGCCCGACCGGCTCGATCATGTTCGGCACCAAGCAGGCCATGATCGATCAGGCCCACGACCGCGTCGAGGACCTGAAGTCGCGCGGGTTCGACAAGGCGGGTCTCTACGACCCGGCCGGCGTCGGCGGCACGCACGTCATGTACGTGCTGCACCACGCCGACCAGCCGAACCTCTACGCGGGCCTGCCGAACGACCCGAAGATCTCGCCGCTGGTCGCCTTCTGGAAGGGCGGCGCCAAGGTGTTCGGTCTCGCCGCGATGGGCTTCGCGGCGGTCGCGGGCTTCTTCCACTACGTCACGGCCGGCCCGAACGAGGTCGTGCCCGAGGAGGAGGAAGAGGCGGTCGAGTACGACGAGGCCAAGCGCCGGGAGAATGGCGGCGGCGAGGTCCGGCCGCACTGACCCAACGGTCTCCCTCCCCCTCTGCAGGGGAGAGAGACCCGCGAAGCGGGTAGGACAGGGGAGCGACGGTGCAGAACAGACCTCTGCCCGTCGTGCTGGTCGCGCCCTTCCCTGAACCGGGGTTGCTCTCTGCCGACCCCTGCTGACGCAGGGCCGGCCCTCCCGTACCGCGTGGGAGGGAGGAGCGTAGATCCGAAAGCGACAGGGTGGAGACGGTGCAGCCGCCCCACCCTATCTCGAAGCTCAGAGCCACCTCCGCCGTGATGCGGGGCCGGCACCGCATCAGGCGCGAGAAGGCCGATGACGATCCACAGCGACATCCGGGACGGCGATCCCCGCCCCCTCCACCACGCCAAGTCCGCGGCGCCGGAGGTGATGTACGTCCCGCGCTACACCGGCGTGCAGCGGGTGAACCACTGGATCACCGCGATCCTGTTCACCTTGCTGACCCTATCGGGTCTGGCGATGTTCACGCCCTACCTGTTCTCGCTGACCGGCCTGTTCGGCGGCGGGCAGGCGACCCGGGCGATCCACCCGTGGTTCGGCGTGGCGCTGGCGGTCAGCTTCTTCTTCCTGTTCGTGCGCTTCTGGAAGCTCAACATCCCCAACAAGGACGATGTCGAGTGGACCAAGCACATCGGCGACGTGGTCACCAATCGCGACGATCGGCTGCCGGAGCTCGGCAAGTACAATGCCGGTCAGAAGGGCGTGTTCTGGGGCCAGACCGCGCTGATCGGCGTGATGTTCGTCACCGGCCTCGTGATCTGGAACACCTATTTCGGCGGCCTCACCTCGATCGAGACCCAGCGCTGGGCGCTGCTCGCCCATTCGCTCGCCGCCGTGATCGCCATCGCGATCATCGTGGTGCACATCTACGCCGGCATCTGGGTGCGCGGCACCGGCCGGGCGATGGTCCGCGGGACCGTCACGGGCGGCTGGGCCTACCGGCATCACCGCAAGTGGTTCCGGCAGATCGCGGGCGGCAAGGCGCGCCACGGCTCGGTGGACAAGCGCGGATCCTGAGTCTTGGCCAACTTCTTCAAGCGTAAACCCGCGGTTCCGGCCGCGGACAAGACCCCGACACCCGCCGAGGCGCCGAAGCCCCGCCGCCGGGATTTCAGCGAGCTGAAGCCCGATCCCGACAAGATCGGGATCTCGGGCTCGGTGCCGTTCGTCCGCCTGCCCGATCCCACCGGGCTGTTCGCCGACCGGGCCGCGCGCCTTGTGGAGGCCGCGCCCGGGCACCCGCTGGAGGCCTATCTCCGCTTCGTCGCAGAGATCGCCCGGGCCCAGTCGGTGATCCAGGCGCGGTTCCCGGCCCCGGCGGTGCCGGATGCCGCCGATCAGGCGCTGCGGAGCGAGCACGGCATGCCGCCGCTGTCGCGGCACAGCCTCGAGGCCGATCCGGATCTCGACGCGTCCCTCCTGGCGCTGCTGGCCGAGATCGATCTCTCGACCGCGCCCGAGGCTTCGGCCGCGGCGCGCGACGCCCTCCGGGCCGCCTCCCGCGAGGATCGCCTCGATCTCGCCGTTCAGGTCTTCGAGGGCGCGCTGCCGGTGGACCGGATCGCGGAATGCGTGTTCGTCTCGGCCGCGCTGCAGGTGCGCCTCGCCGGGCAGGCCGCGCGCCTCGACACGAAGACGCTGAAGCCCGTGGCGGACGGCGTCTGCCCGTGCTGCGGCGGCGCGCCGGTGGCGAGCGTCATCGTCTCCTGGACCCCCGCCGACAAGGCTCGCTATCTCAGCTGCTCGCTCTGCGGCACGTACTGGAACCACGTCCGGATCCGCTGCACCGCCTGCGGTGACGGCGAGGGCGTGAGCTATTACGGGCTCGACGAGGTCTCGAAGGACGTCCAGGTGGAGACCTGCACGACCTGCCACAGCTACATCAAGCACCTCCACCAGCACCGCGCGCCGGCCCTCGACCCGGTGGCGGACGACATCGCGTCCTACGGGCTCGATCTGAAGATCGCCGAGGACGGTTTCCGGCGCGCCGGTCTGAACCTGCTGTTCGTGATCTGAACGCCCCGCCCGCGCCGGTCACGTGCCGTCGCGGTGGAGGGCGAAGCCGCGCGCGCCCGGCGCCTCCAGCCCCGGCCGGAGCTGCATGCCGGGGATCAGGTAGTCGCCGCCATTCTGCCGCCGGAACGGGATCGGGGGCGTCGTCGCGAGCGCGGACAGCCGGTCCCGCAGGCGCTCCGCGACGGCCGCGAAGGCGGCCGCGTCGAGTCCGTCGGCCCGGTAGACGACGAAGGGCGGCAGCACCGCGTAGCCGGGATAGTGCAGGATCCCGTGCTGGATCGGGAACAGCAGGTCGTCGATCGGCCCGTTGATCCCGCGCGCGGAATAGTGCTCCTCCCAGCCGCCCGCGGTCACGATCAGCATGGCGCGCCGGCCCGCGAGGCGGCCCTCGCCGTAGCGGTCGCCCCAGCGGCGGTCGCTGTGCTCGCCGACGCCGTAGGCGAAGCCGTGCGCGTAGACCCGGTCGATCCAGCCCTTGAGGATCGCCGGCAGGCCGAACCACCAGAGCGGGAACAGCAGGATCAGCTGATCGGCCCAGAGGAGCTTGGCCTGCTCGGCGACCACGTCCTCGGTCAGGTGGCCGGCCGCGGCGGCCTGCCCCGAGGCGGCCGGCACGCGGAGGCGCACCTCGGGGGCGAGGTCCGGGAAGTCCGCGCGGTCGACCGCCGCGGTCCAGTTCATGGCGTAGAGATCGGACACCGCGACCGCGTGGCCCTGCGCCTCCAGCGCGGCCACGGTCTCGTCCCGGAGCGCGCCGCAGAGGGAGCGCGGCTCCGGATGGGCGAAGACGATCAGGGTGTTCATGGTGCGGGCTCCGTCGTGGCGCGGGAACCCCCTGCTAGCCCAGGGCCGATCGTTCCGGTACGTGAGGTGCCCGGATAGGATTATGCCGCGGAATGGATAGATCCGACGTCACCCTGGAGCGCATGCGCAGCTTCGTCCGGGTGGCCGAGCGCGGCAGCCTGTCGGCGGTGGCGCGCGAGTTCGGGGTCGGGCAATCGACGATCACCCGGCATCTGCGCGAACTCGAGGACGCCCTCGGCGTCGCCCTGATCAGCCGGACGACGCGGCGCCTCGCCCTGACGGCCGAGGGCTTGGCCTATTACGAGAACAGCCTGCGCATCCTGCACCTCGTCGAGCAGGCGGGCGCCGAGGCGCGGGACCGGCGGCACGCCCCGGCGGGCACCGTCCGCCTGTCGTGCACGGCGGCGCTGGGCGTCCTCCACGTCGGCGCCATCGTCTTCGCGTTCCAGGATCGCTACCCCGACATCTCGGTGGATCTGAGCCTTACCGACGAGCGCGTGGATCTCGTCCGCGAGGGCATGGATCTGGCGATCCGCCTGGGTCCCCTGGCCGACAGCGCGCTGAGACTGCGGGCCGTCGGGCGGTCGGAGCGTCGGCTCGTCGCCGCCCCCGCCTACCTGGCGGCGCGCGGCCGGCCCCTGACGCCGGAGGATCTCGTCGGCCACGAGGGGATCCGCATGACGAACGTGGCCGGGAGCGGTACCCTGGTCCTCGAAGGACCGGAGGCCGGGCGCCGCGCGGTGCCCTTCGGCGGCCGCCTCCGGGTCGATCACGGGCTGGCCGCGCGGGCGGCGGTCCTGGCCGGGCGGGGCATCGCGCCCGCGCACCGCTGGCTGGTCGCGGATTGCCTCGCCGACGGCCGGCTCGAGGCGGTCCTGCCGGACTACGCCCTGCCGTCGGTGCCGCTCAGCCTGCTGATCGTGCCCGAGCGGGCCGCGATCGCGCGGGTCCGGCTGCTGGCGGATTTCCTCGCCGCGGAGCTCCGCGCGGTCCCGGGGATCGTGCCGGAGCCCGCCGCGCGTGCGGCGTCGGCTCAGCGATAGCCGTAGCGGTTCTTGGCGGCGGCGAGCAGGTGCAGGGCCTCGCCCGACTTGCCGGCCGAGCACTCGGCGGCGGCGTGGGCGAGGTCGGCGTTGAAGCGGTCGCCCACCGGCTTGTTGAGATTGCCGGTGGCCACGTCGCTGTCGACGATCGCCTTGGTGCGCGCGATCTCCGGGCCGCAGCCGCTGCCGGTGGGCAGGGACAGGGGGGCCGGGATGACCGGCGCGGGTTCCGTGACCGCGGGCGCGGCGCGCTGCTGGCAGGCGCCCAGCGCCGCGACGGCGAGGGCGACGAGGCTGAGGCGCATCGGGAGACGGGACGCGGGCACGGCGATCATCCTGTTGGGGCGCGAGGGGCCGCGCCGCCGAGGTTTTGGGCCGAGCTTGGCAGTGGGTCAATCGCCCCGGCCACATGCCGAAGGGGCTCGAAACGCGGGACCCGGAACGCGGGAAACGCGCGATTCCGCTGTGGTCGGAGGGACTTGGTGCGCGCCGCCGGCATCCTGCACCGGCGGTGCGCTCCGAATCGTGACGGGGCTTACTTGGCCTTGTCGGCGAGGGCCTTCAGGCCGGAATCGTAGATGCCCTGGATCGCGTCGGTGGCGACCGTGTCCGGCGCGCCCTTGGCGTTGAAGGTCCCGGTCCAGGTCACCTTCGAGCCGGAGCCGGCGGGGGCGACCGAGAGGGTCGACTTGTAGTCCGAGACCGGCAGCGGGCTCTCCAGGATCGTGTAGGTGTAGCTCATCACCTTGTCGTCGCGGGAGACCTGCTCCTCCTTGATGGTGCCGCCGCCCTTAAGGCTGAGGGTGCGGACCTTCATGCCGTCCTTGTCCGACAGGACGCACTTCTCGATGGCGGGGTGCCAGTCGCCGATGCCGCAGAACTCGCCGATGGTCTGCCACACCTTGGCCGGCGGCGCGGCGATGTCGGCCGAGCGCGTCACCTCCAGGGCGTAGCCGGGCACGGTGGCCGCGGCGAGCGCCAGGGCGGCGAGGGGAAGGGACCGGCAGAAAGCGAAGGGCATCTCGGGGTGTCTCCGTCCGTCTCAGGTCGCGGCAGGGGCCGCGCAGGCTCTGATGGCCGCGCAGGAGCTAGGCCGGGAGGGTACGCTCGGCAATGGGCGGGAGCGACGGCGCATGACTTTCGCGGTCAGACGACGCGATCCGTGATCGTCTGCGCGTAGGGCACGGAGTCCGCGAACGACGGACGGGCTTCCAGGCGGTCGCTGAGCCGGGCGAGGTTCGGATGCCGGGCGCGCCAGTCCAGCTCGGGGAACCGGACGGAGAGGTAGCCGGCGACGGTGCCCGCCGCGATGTCGCCCAGCGTGAACCGGTCGCCCACCGTCCAGTCGCGGTCGCCGAGGAGCCGCGCGATCTCGGCCAGCCCGCCCTCGATCTTGCGACGCTGGCGGGCGAGCCAGGGGGCGCTCCGGCCGGCCTCGTCGCGCTGGCGCTCGAAGAACGTGAGCACCACCGCGTCGCAGATCCCGTCGCACAGCACCTCGTAGCGGCGCGCGGCCAGGACCCCGTCGGGATCGGGCGGCAGCAGCGGCGGATCCGGATGCTTCAGCTCCAGCCATTGCAGGATGTAGCTCGACTCGTAGACGCTGCCGCCGGCCGGCAGGAGCAGCACCGGGAGCTTCTCCAGCGGGTTGTGGCGGGGCACCGTCGTGGCCGAGTCCCAGGGCACTTCGGTGACGAGTTCGAACGGCAATCCCTTCTCGGCCAGCGCGATCCGGACCTTCCGGGCGTAGGGGCTCGGGGTGGCGCTGATCAGCCGATACCGGGGCTCGACCATGCCCCGGCCTACCAGCCGTCCATCTCGTCGGTGTCGGCCGGGTAGCCGTAGACGGTCGCGGGCGCGTAGGCGGGGCGGGCCGCGGGCCGGTAATAGGCCGGCACCGACCGGCGCCCCATCTGGTCGCTGTTCGCCAGCAGATCGTCCGGCTCGTAGGGGCTGCGGTGCCGGGCGACCCGGGAGCCGCGCTGGCCGCGGTCCGCCATCGGGACATCCGCCCCCTCGACGACCACCCGCGTCCGGCCCATGCCCTGGCTCTTCACGAGGTTGAACAGGGTCGCGGCGTTGCGCACCGACAGGCGCACGCAGCCGTGCGAGGCCGCGCGCCCCAGGCTGCGGACGTGGTTGGTGCCGTGGATGGCGTGGCCCTGGGTCGTGAAGAACATCGCGAAGGGCATGGGCGCGTCGTCCCACTCCTTCGAGAAGTGCGTGCGCTCCATCCGGAACGGCCGGTAGGCGCCGGACGGCGTGTCGTAGCTCGCGACGCCGGTCGAGACCGGCCAGGAATAGCGGGGCTGCCCGTCGACCGAGACCTCCATGCGCTGGGTGGTCTTGTCGACGTTGACGAGCACGTCCGCGCTGGCCGTCGCGGGGATGCCCGCACACAGGAGAAGCCCGGACAGGACGGAGATCAGACCGATACGCATGAGCGACTCCGACACGGGACGCGCCTCGACAAACCGCGACGGTTTGCCGTCACGCTAAAGCCCCGGCAACACCGAGGTTCCGGCCCGCCGTGCCCCTGCGTAGTCACGCTTTGCTGAGTGTCCCCGCGACGCCCTCACGGCGCAGGTGCGGCGATGGCTGAGACCCGGAGGATCGCGGCCTCGGCCTCCTCGGCGATGCGCCCGACTAGGTCGCCGGCGCCCGGCAGGTCGTCGATCAGCCCGACGGCCTCGCCGACCGTGACGTTGGCGACGTCGTAATCGCCCGCCGCGTCGGCATCCTCCACGTCCCGGCGCCGCTCGGCCGAGGCCGCGCGCAACGCGTCCTCGCGGCCGTGCCACGTCTCGATGAACGTGTTGCGCAGGAGCCGGCCGGTATAGGGCGCCGGCCAGGCCCGCTGGCGGGCGATGTCGTAGACCCGCGTGCGGATCGTGTCGTCGCCGGTGGCGGCGAGAACCCGCTGCTTCGCGGCCGGGTGGATCAGCGCCTCCCGCGTGGCCCAGAACCGCGTCCCCATCAGGACACCGTCGGCGCCCAGCGCCAGGGCGGCGGCGAGACCGCGCCCGTCCGCGATGCCGCCCGCCGCGAGGAGCAGCGTCTCGGGGCGCTCGCGGGCGATCAGGTCGGCGACCGCCGGCACGAACGCCGCGGTGCCGCGGGCGGTGAGGCCGTGGCCGCCGGCCTCCGTCCCCTGCGCCACCACCACGGCCGCGCCGACCTCCAGGGCGCGCCGGGCCTGCGCCAGGGTGTGCACCTGGCAGATCAGCCGCACGCCGGCGGCGCGGATCCGGTCCGCGAACGGCGCGGGATCCGCGAAGGAGAGCATCAGGGCCGCGGGCGACCGGGCGAGCGCCGCGTCGAGGAGCGACGGGTCCCGGGCCATGGACCACGTGATGAAGCCGCAGCCGACCCGCTGATTGCCCGCGCGGGCGAATTCCCGGTCGAGGGTCGCGTGGTCGCCGTAGCCGCCGCCGATCAGGCCGAGGCCGCCGGCGGCGCTCACCGCCGCCGCGAGGGCGCCCCCCGAGGCCGGGTCCATGGGGGCCAGCACGATCGGGTGCCGGAGCCCGAAGGCGTCGGTGAGTCTGGTCCTCAAGGCCATGGGTCTCCTCCCCGCGGAGCGTCTCGGTCGCGCGGTTGCGCGCGCCGCCCGTCCGGCCTTAACGATCCGTACGATGCGGAAAAAATGATTCCTTCAGAAGGAAGGCATCGGAAAAGCAGATGGAATGAACAGCACAGACCTGATGTTCTTCGCGGCGGTGGCCGAGACCGGCGGCATCGGGCGGGCGGCGGCACGGCTCAACACCGTCCAGTCCAACGTCACCGGCCGGATCCGCGGCCTGGAGCAGGCCCTGCGCGTGCCGCTGTTCCACCGCGGCAGCCGCGGGGTGACGCTGACCCGGGCCGGGGAGCGGCTCCTGCCCTACGCCCTCCAGGTCGGGCAACTGCTCGCGGAGGCGCGGCACGCCCTGCTGGCCGAGGGCGAACCCCGCGGACCGCTGCGGATCGGCGCCATGGAGACGACCGCGGCCCTGCGCCTGCCCGGCCCGCTCGCCGACTTCGCCGCGCGCCATCCGGACGTGGACATCGAGCTGGAGACCGGCCCGACCGAGCGGCTGATCGCCCGGGTCCTCGACCGGAGCCTGGAGGGGGCCTTCGTGGCCGGCCCGGTCGCGCAGGCCGACCTCGTGGGGCTCCCGGTCTTCACGGAGGAGCTGGTGCTGGTGGCGCACCCGGCCGTCGGCGACCTCGCGGCGCTGCTCGACCGGCTGGCCCGGGCGCGCGACGCGAAGGTGCTCGTGTTCCGGGCCGGCTGCTCGTACCGGAGGCGCCTGGAGGATTTTCTGGCCCGCCAGGGCCTCGTGCACGTGCGGCGCATGGAGTTCGGCACCCTCGACGGCATCCTCGGCTGCGTGGCGGCCGGCCTGGGCGTGACCCTGGTTCCGCGGGGCGTGGCGGACCCGGCGCACCGCGCCGGCCGCGTCTCGCTCCACCCCGTGCCCGACGGGGACGGGCACGCCCCGACCCTGCTGGTCCACCGCGCCGACGTCCGGCCGAGCGCGGCCTTCGCGCGGTTCGCCGAGCAGGTCCGGGCGGCCTTCCCGGATTCGCCGTCGGATTCGCCCTAGGGCCTCGGTTCCGGCACGGACCGTGCCCTTGACAACCGCCGGTTGACAGCGGCCCGAGCCCGGGCGCTTCCTCCCGGCCGCAGACGGTTCGGAGTTCCCATGGCCCTCGACCCCACCCTCGCCGCCGAGATCGAAGCCTCCGTGGCGGAGGGCTTCGCCGATCAGGTCGCCCACACGCAGGCGCTCGTCCGGTTCGCCTCCCTGCGCGGGGAGGAGCATGCCTGCCAGGATTACGTGTTCGAGCAGTTCCGCGCCCGCGGCTACGCCACCGAGCGCTTCGCCATGGACCGCGGCGCCATCGCGGCCCATCCGGGCGGCTCGAAGATCGACGACGCGCACCACTCGGACGCGCCGATCGTCGTCTGCCACCACCGGCCGGGCACCGAGACCGGGCGCTCGCTGATCCTGCAGGCCCATGTCGACGTGGTGCCGCCGGGTCCCCTCGACCTCTGGACCCATCGACCCTTCGACCCCGTGATCCAGGGCGACTGGATGTACGGCCGCGGCGCCGGCGACATGAAGGCCGGCCACGCCGCCAACCTGTTCGCCCTCGATGCCCTGGCCCGGCTCGGCCTGCAGCCGGCGGCCTCGGTGACGGTGCAGTCCGTGGTCGAGGAGGAGTCCACCGGCAACGGCGCCCTGATGACCCACCTGCGCGGCTACCGGGCCGACGCCGTGCTGATCCCCGAGCCCGAGGACGAGAAGCTCGTGCGCGCCAATACCGGCGTGCTGTGGTTCACCGTCGAGGTCCGGGGCGTGCCGGTCCACGTCCGCGAGATGGGCGCGGGCGCCAACGCCATCGACGCCACCTACCGGGTGATCGGCGCGCTGCGCGAGGTCGAGGCCCGCTGGAACGCCGAGAAGGCCGCGCACCCGCATTTCGAGACCGAGGACCACCCGATCAACCTCAACATCGGCAAGATCGAGGGCGGCGACTGGGCCTCCTCGGTCCCGGCCTGGTGCCGGATCCACTGCCGGGTCGCGCTCTACCCGGGCGTCACCGCCGCGCAGGCCGCCGCCGAGATCGAGGCCGCGGTGGCGTCCTTCTCCCGCACCGACCCGTTCCTGGCCAACAGCCCGCCGCGGGTGGTGTTCAACGGCTTCTTCGCCGAGGGCTACGTGCTGGAGGCGGGCTCGGAGGCCGAGGCGGTGCTCGGCCGCGCCCACGAGCGGGCGATCGGCTCCCCGCTCCAGAGCTTCATGACCGCGGGCTACCTCGATACCCGCGTCCACGCCCTCTACGACCGGGTGCCGGCCCTCTGCTACGGCCCGACCTCCCAGAACATCCACGGCTTCGACGAGCGCGTGAGCCTCGCCTCGGTGAAGCGGATCACGACCACCATGGCGCTGTTCGTGGCCGAGTGGTGCGGGACGGAGCGCAAGGTCTCCTGATCCGCCGCCGTCTCTGCGAGCGCAGCGAAGCAATCCACGGCAGCGCTGCGCTCACGGGCGTCGTGCATCCCTGGGTCGCTTCGCTGCGCTCGCGATGACCGTGGTGTTCTCCGTCAGGGGATCAGCCGGTCCGCCCGGAGCTGGGCGAACAGGTCGTAGAATGCGTCGTCCGTCGGCTGATAGGCCGTGAAGCCAAGGCGGCGGCTCTTGCTCATGTCGGTGACGACCTCGATCGGCCGGCCGAGATCGGCGTCCGTGTGCCAGGGGGAAGCCAGCTTCTCGAGGTTCGGCTCGGCCAGCCCGTAGCGCTGCGCGATCTCCGCCCAGGCCGGGCCGTCCTGCGCCATCCGCGGCTCGAGCGGCCGGTGCGTGCCGTCGAACGGCACCGCCTCGATCCCGAACCAGGCGGCGATCCGGCCCCACATCCAGCTCCAGCGGAAGACGTCGCCGTCGACGACGTTGAACGCCTCGTTGGCGGCCCTCGGCTCCGTGGACGCCCAGAGCAGCTGGCGGGCGAGAAGCCGCGCGTCGGTCATGTCGGTGAGCCCGTTCCACTGCGCGGCCGAGCCCGGGAAGAGGAACGGGCGCCCCAGCTCCCGGCACAGGGTGGCGTAGCAGGCGAGCGTCGTGCCCATGTTCATGGCGTTGCCCACCGCCTTGCCGATGATCGTGTGCGGGCGGTGGACGCTCCAGGTGAAGCCGTCGCGGGCGGCGGCCGCGAAGACGGCATCCTCCTGGGCGTAGTAGAAATTCTCGATGTCGAGGCGGCCCTGGTCCTCGCGGAATGGCGTCTGCGGGAGCTTGCCTTTGCCGTAGGCCTCGAACGGGCCGAGATAGTGCTTGAGCCCGGTCACCAGGGCGACGTGGCGGACGCTCCCCTTCGGGCGGAGCGCGTCCAGCAGGTTCTCGACCATCGCGCGGTTGACGCGGATCATCTCCGCCTCGGTGGGGCGCCGCTGCCAAGTCGCGAGGAACACGTGGGTCGGAGCGAGGTCGGCCAGCGCCTTCTCCAGCGAGGCCGGGTCCTGCAGGTCGCCGGCCACCGGCTCGACGCCCGCCTGGGCCACCGGACGGCGCGCGAGGCCCGCGACCCGCCAGCCCTCCTGGTGGAGCAGCGCCGCGGTGGCGCTGCCGACGATCCCGCTGGCGCCGACGATCAGGGCGGTGTTCGACATGGAAACCCTCGCGCCCGGCCCAAATCCGGGTCCGGGGCAGATGGGCACAGGCGGTGCTGCGACAACCCCGCCGGGCAGCGGGGACGCCTGTGCGCCGCGCAAGGGTTGTGTCCTCGCGAGACCTCTCCCGTCATCGCGAGCGCAGCGACGCGACCCTGGATTGCTTCGCTCCGCTCGCGAGGACGGAGGGGCTCTCAGGCGACCCGGTCGATCGCCGCGCCGAGGATCTCGACGATCTCGCCGATCTGGCCGCGCTCGATGATCAGCGGCGGCGACAGCGCGATGATGTCGCCGGTCACGCGGGTGAGCAGGCCGCGCTCGAAGCAGTCCACGAACACCTCGTAGGCGCGCTTGCCCACCGCGTCCGGCCGCGGCGCCAGCTCGATGCCGGCGACGAGCCCGATGGTGCGGATGTCGACGACGTTCTTGCGCCCGCGCAGGTCGTGCATCGCCGCCGCCCAGTCGTCGGCGATGTCGGCGACGCGGGTGAGGAGCCCCTCCTCCCGGTAGATGTCGAGCGTCGCGAGGCCGGCCGCGCAGGCGATCGGGTGCCCGGAATAGGTGTAGCCGTGGAACAGCTCGATCCCGTCCGGGCCCTGCATCAGCGCGTCGTGGACCGCGCGGCTCGCGAAGACCGCGCCCATCGGCACCGTGCCGTTGGTCAGGCCCTTGGCGCTGGTCACGAGGTCGGGGACGACGCCGAAGAAGTCGGTCGCGAAGGGCGCGCCGAGGCGGCCGAAACCCGAGATGACCTCGTCGAAGATCAGCAGGATGCCGTGCTTCGTGCAGATCTCGCGCAGGCGCTCGAGGTAGCCCTTCGGCGGGATCAGCACGCCCGTGGAGCCCGCCACCGGCTCCACGATGCAGGCCGCGATGGTCTCGGCCCCGTGGAGCGCCACCAGCCGCTCCAGATCCTCGGCGAGCTCCGCGCCGTGCTCGGGCTGGCCCTTCACGAAGGCGTTGCGGGCCGGATCGTGGGTGTGGCGCAGGTGGTCGGTGCCGTTGAGCTGCGGGAAGACCCGCCGGTTCGACACGATGCCGCCGACCGACAGGCCGCCGAAGCCGACGCCGTGGTAGCCGCGCTCGCGGCCGATCAGCCGGGTGCGGGTCCCCTGCCCGATCGCCCGCTGGTAGGCGAGCGCGATCTTGAGGGCGGTGTCGACCGATTCCGAGCCGGAATTGGTGAAGAACACCCGGTCGAGGCGCTTGCCGGGGCCGCCCGGGGCGATCTCGGCCAGCCGCTCGGCAAACTCGAACGCGATGGGGTGGCCCATCTGGAAGGTCGGGGCGAAGTCGAGGGTCGCGAGCTGGCGCTCCACGGCCGCCGCGATGCCCCGCCGCCCGTGGCCGGCATTGACGCACCAGAGGCCCGCGGAGCCGTCGAGGACCTTGCGGCCGTCGTCGGCGGTGTAGTGCATGCCCTCGGCCGACACGAGCAGGCGCGGCGCCGCCTTGAACTGGCGGTTGGCCGTGAACGGCATCCAGAAGGCGTCCATCGCGGGCGTGTTGCGGAGCGGATGGTCGGTCATGGGGCGGTTCTCCGGGGCAGGCGGCGCGGATCGGGCGGCGGGACCAGGGGACACCTTCGCCGATCGGGCAACAAGTCCTTTTCTGGTCGCCGCCAACCCCTTGCAGGATCGGGGCCGCGGGTGGCACCGTTGCGGGATCCGCAACACCTGAAACGGGCCTGAGCCGGATGAGCATCGATGTCGGCGCGCGCCTGCGCTTCGTTCGGGCCCGCCACGGCCTGTCGCAGCGGACGCTCGCCAAGCGCGCCGGGGTGACCAATTCCGCGATCTCGCTGATCGAGGCGAACCGGGTGAACCCGTCGGTGGGCGCCCTGAAGCGGATCCTCGACGGCGTGCCGATCGGCATGGCCGAGTTCTTCGCCCTGGAGCCCGAGCCGGAGCGCAAGGCGTTCTTCGCCGCCGAGGAGCTCACGGAGATCGGCCGCCGGGCCGCCAAGGGGGCGATCTCGTACCGGCAGGTCGGCGACAGCCTGTTCGGGCGCAAGCTCCAGATCCTCAAGGAGCGCTACGAGCCCGGCGCCGATACCGGCCGGGTGCCGCTCTCGCACGAGGGCGAGGAGGGCGGGATCGTGCTCTCCGGGCGCCTGGAGGTGACGGTGGATGCCGAGCGCCGGATCCTCGGCCCCGGCGACGCCTACAGCTTCGACAGCCGCCGCCCGCACCGGTTCCGCTGCGTCGGGCCCAATCCCTGTGAGGTGGTGAGCGCCTGCACGCCGCCGAGCTTCTGACCGCGCCGATCCCATGCCGAGCGACAGCGTCGTCCTCCTGCACGGTCTGGGGCGAAGAGCCGCCTCGCTCGCCCGGATGCGCTCGGCCCTGACGGCGGAGGGCTACCGGGTGTTCGCGCTCGACTATCCCTCGACCCGGCACGACCTGCCCACCCTGACGGCGACGCTCCGCCCGCAGGTCGCCGCGATCGCCGGCGCGACGGCGGGCGCCGTGCATTTCGTCGGGCACTCGATGGGCGGTCTCCTCGCGCGGAGCCTGATCGCGGATGCGCGGCCGGACCGGCTCGGCCGCCTCGTCATGCTCGGACCGCCCAACCGCGGCAGCGAGATCGCGGACCGGCTGCGGCATGTCGGGCTCTATCGCCGCCTGCTCGGGCCGGCCGCGCTGTCGCTCGGGACCGCGACGGTGCCGGTCTGGCCCGATCCGGACTACCCGATCGGCGTCATCGCCGGCACGCGCAGCATCGATCCGGTCGGCTGGCTGATGCTGCCCCGGCCGAACGACGGGCGGGTGAGCGTCGCCCGCACCGGGATCCCGGGCCTGCACGGGCATCTGGTCCGGCCCGTCAGCCACGCCCTGATGATGAACCATCCGACCGTGATCGCGCAGACGGTGCGGTTCCTTGCGACGGGGGCCTTCGCCGCGTAACCGTGAATTCAAAATACCGTTACGCGCGAGGATCGATGGCCGTCACCACAGCCGCCCCGGCCGCCGGGCCCGGACAGAACCAGTCGGCGCGCGCGGCGCTGGCGGCCTTCGTGGGCACCACGATCGAGTGGTACGACTTCTTCATCTACGGCACGGCGGCGGCCCTGGTGTTCGGGCCGCTCTTCTTCACGGCGGAATCGCCCTACATCGCCACGCTCTCGGCCTTCGGCACCTTCGCGGTAGGCTTCCTGGCCCGGCCGCTCGGCGGCCTGATCTTCGGGCATCTCGGCGACCGGTTCGGGCGCAAGCGCGCCCTGGTCGCGACGCTCGTGATGATGGGCATCGCCACCTCGTGCATCGGGCTTCTGCCGACCTACGCCTCGGTCGGCCTGTGGGCGCCGGTGATGCTGGTGGTCCTGCGGCTGATCCAGGGGCTCGCGGTCGGCGGCGAGTGGGGCGGGGCCGTGCTGATGGCCGCCGAGCACGCGCCGGCCGGGCGCAACACCTTCTTCGCCTCCTTCGCGCAGCTCGGCAGCCCGGCCGGGCAGATCCTGTCGCTGCTGGCCTTCCGCCTCGCGGGCCTGCTCGACAAGGAGAGCTTCCTGACCTGGGGCTGGCGGGTGCCGTTCCTGGTGAGCATCCTGCTGCTGTTCGTGGGGCTGGCGATCCGCCTCGGGGTCGCGGAATCGCCGGCCTTCGAGAAGGCCCGCGCCGCGGGCGGACCGCCGCCGGCCCCCGTGCGCGAGGTGCTGACGGCCTACCTCAAGCCGGTCCTGCTGGCGGCAGGCGCCAACACCTTCGCGATCGCCTCGGTCTACCTGTTCAACACCTTCATGATCGCGTTCACCACGCAGTATCTCGGCATCGCGCGGGCGACGATCCTCGACGCCCTGCTGATCGCCGCCGTGGTCCAGCTGGTGATGACCCCGGTGGGCGCCCGGATCGCGGAGGTGATCCGCAACGAGCGGCTGTTCCTCCAGGGGACGCTGGTCTGGGCGATGCTGGCCCCCTACCCGCTGTTCTGGCTGGTCGAGACCAAGTCGGTGCCGCTGATCGTGCTGGGCCTCGCCCTCAACGTCATCGGCAGCGCGACCTTCTACGCGGTGATCGCCGGCTACCTCGCGGGCGCCTTCCCGACGCGGGTGCGCTACACGGCGATCTCCATCGCCTACCAGTTCTGCGGCGCCCTCGCCGGCGGTCTCACCCCGATCGTCGGCACGGTGCTGGCCGAGCGCTTTCAGGGCCACTGGTGGCCGATCGCGGTGTTCGGGACGTGCCTCGCCGGCGTGTCGTTCCTGTGCGTCACGGCGATCAGCGGCTACCGGGCGCGGCAGCGGGGCTTCCTGGACGGGTGAGCGCGACCGGTCGAAGGCGCCGGATCCGGGTAACGCCGGATTCAGATCGGAGGTCTAGGGTCGGCGTCATGGATTCGATCGCCGCAGCCGCCGTCCAGATGCTGGGTTCGTCCCAGAGCCAGCAGATCGGCATCGCCGTCGCCAAGCAGCAGCTCTCGGCCGACAAGGCGGTCGCCGGCCTCGTGGCGGACAGCGCCGCCCAGGCGGCGAGCGCCGGCCCGCCGGCCCCCTCCGGACAGGGGCTGAGCGTCGACCGGCGGGTCTGACGGAAACGCCGCCCCCGCTTTCCGGGCCTCGCGCGACCCTGGATCGCTTCGCTGCGCTCGCGAGGACAGCGGGCTCTACGGAGCTTCTCGAACGCCGGCCCCTACGCGAAGCCGTAAAGCCGCCGCGGGTTGTCGACGAACACCATCCGGCGCCTGTCCGCGTCCGGCACCCAGTCCGCCATCAGGTCGAGGAGCGCCGTCGTCCGCGGCGGCCCGTCCCAGGCGGCCACGTGCGGCCAGTCCGAGCCCCAGAGGCAACGTTCCGGCGCGGCGTCGTTGAGCGCCCGGGCGAAGGGGATCGTGTCCGCGTAGGGCGGCCCGGTCACGGAATCCCGGAACGCGCCCGAGAGCTTGACCCAGTTCCCGTCGCCGACGAGGCCGAGCAGCGCCCGGAAGCCCGGATGGTCCACCCCCGCCGAGGTCGGCATGTGGCCCATATGGTCGAAGACCAGCGGCACCGGCAGCCGCGACAGGCGGCCGGCGATCGGCGGCAGATCGCGGGCATCGAGCAGGAACTGGAGGTGCCAGCCCATCTCGCGGGCGAGCGCCCCGTAGGATTCGACCGCGTCGAGCCCGACCCCGCCGCCGAACAGGACATTGAGGCGCAGGCCGACGACGCCGGCCTCCTTGAGCGCGGCGAGCTCCGTGTCGGGCAGGCCGAGCGGGATCACCGCGACGCCGCGCAGGCGTTGCCGGTGGGCGCGCAGCGTCTCGACCATTAGCCGGTTGTCGGTGCCGTGCACGCTGACCTGGATCAGCACGCCGTTGGCCATGCCGGTCCCGTCGAGCATCGCGAGGTACTGATCGGCCGGCGCCGCCGGGGGCGTGTAGCTCCGGTCCGCCACCAGCGGGTAGGCCGGCGGCAGGCCGATGACGTGGGCGTGCGTGTCGACCGCGCCGTCCGGCACGGCGTAGCGGGTCGGGCCTTCCGAATGCGGGTCCGGGGCGGGGCAGTCTCGGATCTCGGGCATGATCAGGAATCCGCGTGGAGGACCTTGCCGCGCGTCTCGGGCAGCGCGAAGGCCGCCAGGAAGAAGATCCCGTAGGCCACGGCCGCGAAGATCGCGATGGCGGAGGCGAGGCCGGCGCGCTCCGCGAGGTAGCCGACCAGCGCGGGGAACAGCGCGCCGATGCCGCGGCCGAAATTGTAGCAGAACCCCTGCCCCGAGCCGCGCAGGCGGGTCGGGTACAGTTCGGTCAGGAAGGCGCCCATGCCGGAGAAGTAGCCGGAGGCGAAGAAGCCCAGCGGGAAGCCCAGCACCCACAGCACCCCGTTCGAGAGCGGGATCTGCGTGTAGGCGACGATCACCGCGATGGCGCCCAGCGAGAAGATCAGGAACAGCGGCCGCCGCCCGAGCCGGTCGGCGAGCCACGCGCCCACGAGGTAGCCGGTGAACGAGCCGATGATCAGGGCCGCGAGGTAGCCGGTTGACGACACGATCGACAGGTGGCGCTCGGTGGTGAGGAAGCGCGGCACCCAGGTGGTGATCGCGTAGTAGCCGCCCTGGCAGCCCGCCGCCGCCAGCGAGGCGAGCAGCGTCGTCTTGAGGATCGGGCCGGAGAAGATCTCCCAGATCTGCGGCCGGTCGCCCGTGGCGGCGGCCCGCGCGCGGGATTCGGCGGCGACCTCCGGCTCCTTCACGTAGCGGCGCAGGTAGAAGACCAGCAGCGCCGGCAGGGCGCCCACCGCGAACATCCAGCGCCACGCGGTCTCGGGCGGCAGGACCGAGAACAGCACCGCCTGCGACAGGACCGCGAGGCCCCAGCCGATCGCCCAGCCGGACTGGACGGAGCCCACCGCCCGGCCGCGATACTCGGCCCGGATCGTCTCGCCGATCAGCACCGCGCCGGCCGCCCACTCGCCGCCGAAGCCGAGGCCGAGCAGCGCCCGCGCGATGAGGAGCTGCTCGAAGTTCTGCACGAAGGCGCAGAGCAGGGAGAACAGCGAGAACCAGAGGATCGTGATCTGCAGGGTCAGCACCCGGCCGATCCGGTCGGCGACGAAGCCCGCGAGCCAGCCGCCGAGCGCCGAGGCCAGCAGCGTCACCGTGGCGGCGAGCCCGGCCGTGCCGGCATCGACGTGCCACAGAGCCATGATCGTCCCGATCACCAGCGGGTAGATCATGAAGTCCATGCCGTCGAGGCACCAGCCGGCGGCGCAGGCCCAGAAGGTGTGCCGCTCCGGCGGCGTCATCGATCGGTAGAAGGCGGAGAGGCTGGCGTCGCGGATCTCGACCGCGTCCACGCCCGTGGGCCCCTGCCCGGTTGCTGAACTCATCACCGCCTCCCGCCGCCCAATACCAGTATCAGCGTCCCAGGCAGAGCTGTCCAACGATGCGGCGGGTCACGCAAGGAACAGGAAAGGAAAAGGCCGCCCGGAGGCGGCCTGTCCCGTTCTTTTTGGCGGTCGATCGACGCTCAGTAGCAGCGCTCGACCAGCACCCGGCGGTAGCCGTAGGGCGTCCAGCGCACCCGCGGGACCGTGTAGCAGCCGCCGCCGTAGCCGTAATCGTAGGCCGCCGGGGCGTAGTAGCCACCGTAGCCGTAGCCTGGGTAGCCGTATCCGTAGCCGCCGTAGAGGCTGCCGGCCGCGAGGCCGAGCCCGACGCCGAGGCCCAGGCCGCCGAGTCCGTAGCCGTAGCCGCCGCGATAGCCGTAGCCGCCGCGCCAGCCGTAACCCCGCCCGTAGAAGCCGCGGCCGTAGCCGAAGCCGCCCGGACGGAAACCGACACCGCGGAAGCCGCCACCGAAGCCGCCGTTGCGGAATCCCCCGAACCCGCCGCCCCGGAAGCCGCCGCCGAAACCGCCACCGTGGAAGCCGCCGCCGAAGCCGCCGCCGTGGAAGCCGCCGCCGCCGAATCCGCGCGCGTCCGCGCTGGCCGGCGCCAAGGCCAGAGCACCCGCCGCCAGCAGGGCCGAGCCGAGCACTGCACCCTTCATCACGTCATCTCCGTGGAAACACGCCCTCTGCGGCTAAGAACGCCCGAATCGGGAAAACGGTCCAGCCCCGCCCGCGGCGCGGCCGCGAGACGCATCCGGACCCATTCGGACCCATTCGGACCCATCCAGCTTCATCCCGGCGCCCTCGGGCACGAAATTCGCCGCTTTCCGGAGCGAAGGGCGCGCCGATCGAGCTTCGCCGTCCCCGAATCGCGTCTTCCGATCGGCATGGAACGAATGATGATGCTGCGCCCGGCTCACGCCTTGTTGATCGTGCTGCTCGCCCTCGCGGCCCCGGCCCGGGCGGCCTCTCCGGCCGCCGCCGAGCCCTGCCGGGCGGTCGAGGCCCAGGGTGAGACCTTCACGGTCTGCACCATCGACCTCCGGAAGCAGCGGCTGCGGCTGTTCTGGCTCCAGGACGACGGCAAGCCCTACGGCGCCCTCGGCACCCTCGCCGAGAAGCAGGGCGGCCGCCTCGCCTTCGCGATGAACGCCGGGATGTACGACAAGGACCAGGCGCCGGTCGGCCTCTACGTCGAGGACGGGCACGAGCTGAAGCGCGTCTCCACGACCGACGGGCCGGGCAACTTCCACCTGAAGCCCAACGGCATCTTCTGGGTGAAGGGTGAGCGCGCCGGGGTGGTCGACACGGCCCGCTATCTGCGGGCGAAGATCCGGCCGGATTTCGCCACGCAGTCCGGGCCGATGCTGGTGATCGACGGCCAGATCCACCCGAAGATCGCCGCCGACGGGCCGAGCCAGAAGATCCGCAACGGCGTCGGCGTGCCCGGCGACGGGCATGTGGCGATCTTCGCGATCTCCGAGCGCCCGGTGACCTTCGGGGCCTTCGCGCGGCTGTTCCGCGACGATCTCGGCTGCCGCAACGCCCTGTTCCTCGACGGCTCGGTCTCCAGCCTCTACGCGCCGAATCTCGGCCGCTCGGACATCAGCCGGCCGCTCGGGCCTCTGGTCGGGGCTCTGCCGCGCTGAGGGGCGGTTCCGGGCTTGCGTGACTGCGGCGGGTTGGCCCTCGATCCCGATCCCGCGATCAGGCTGGCTCAGACGACGCCCGCACCGCCATCGCGGGCTCGCCCGCGGCCCTCGGAACGACGGTGCGGTCGGCCGGCGACGGAGCACCCGCCGCGGCTCGTCCGCCGCCGGCCGTTCCAGGCGCGGCGGCCGCCCTCAGCGCTGGCCGAAGGCCGTGTCCTTGAACAGGTCCTTGTACTCCCGCGGCTGCGAGCGCCAGTACTGCCTGGGCGCGCGCACCCGGGCGCCGAGCTCGGCCGCCGCGTGCCAGGGCCAGCGCGGATCGTACAGCATGGCGCGGGCGAGCGAGATCGCGTCCGCCTTGCCCTCCTGCAGGATCGTCTCCGCTTGGTGCGCCTCGGTGATCAGCCCCACCGCGATCGTGGTGAGGCCGGTCTCCGCCTTGATCCGCTCGGCGTAGGGCACTTGGTAGCCCGGCCCGAGCTTGATCGCCTGCTTCGGCGAGACGCCGCCCGTGGAGACGTGGAGCGCCGGCGACCCGGCCCGCTTGAGCGCCTGGGCCAGCTCGATGGTCTCGTCCAGGTCCCAGCCGTCCTCGACCCAGTCGGTGGCCGAGACCCGCAGCCAGACCGGGCTGCCGGCGGGCACGACATCGCGCACCGCGTCGTAGACCTCGAGGGGGAAGCGCATGCGGTTCGCGAGGCTGCCGCCGTACGCGTCCGTCCGCTTGTTGGCGATCGGCGACAGGAACTGGTGCAGCAGATAGCCGTGGGCGCCGTGCAGCTCCACCGCCTCGATGCCGAGGCGCACGGCCCGCTTGGCGGTGGCCACGAACGCGTCGCGGACGCGCTTCAGGTCGGCGGCGTCGAGGGCGTGGGGCGGGACCTCGCCCTCGCCGTGGGCGACCGCCGAGGGCGCCTCGGTGCGCCAGCCGTAGGCGTGCTCCGGCGGAATCTGCTGGCCGCCGGCCCAGGGCGCCTCGCTCGAGGCCTTGCGCCCGGCATGGGCGATCTGGATGCAGACCGGGATCGGCGCGTACTCGCGCACGGCGTCGAGCACCCGACCCAGCGCCCGCTCGCAGCCGTCGTTGTAGAGGCCGAGATCCCAGGCGGTGATCCGCGCCTCCGGAGAGACCGCGGTGGCCTCCAGGGTCAGCAGGCCCGCCCCCGACATGGCGAGCTGACCGAGGTGCATCATGTGCCAGTCGGTCGCCTCGCCGTCCCGCGCCGAGTACTGGCACATCGGCGCGACGAGGATACGGTTCTCGAGCGTGAGCGCGTCGAGCGTCAGCGGTTCGAACAGGCGAGCGGTCATCGGCAACTCCTGGTGGAAGGGCCACTCTGGCCCAGGACGGGCGCGGCGGCCAGTGCGGTGCGGCAGAGCACCTCTGCGGGCAGGCGATGCGGGAACTTGCGGATGTGACCGCCCGTTTCCTGGCCTGTCGCCGCATCGCGGCAATCGACGCGAACCGCCTGAGGGGGCGAGATCGCCCGAGGTCCAGATGATGCTCACCAAACTCGCCGTCCCGCTCGTCCTGGCCGCCGGCTGCGCCGCCCTCGCGGGCGCGGCGCAGGCCCAGCCGGCCGCCTTCGGCGGACCCAAGATGCTGATCCACGGCAATTACTGCGGGCCGGGCAACAACGCGCCCCTCCCGCCGATCGACGCCCTCGACGCGGCCTGCGCGCGTCACGACGCCTGCACGCCGGAGGGGGGATTGCCCTCGCAGGCCTGCAACCTGCGCCTCAAGCAGGAGGCGACGCTGATCTCGCGCGATCCAAGTCAGCCGGACGACGTCCGGTCCCTCGCCGGCCTCGTGGCCGCCACCGCGACTCTGATCCCGTCCGAGCCGAACGCGCGGCGTGTGCCGGCCTCGGTCACCACCGGTCCCGCCTCGGGTGCCTACGTGCCCGCCGTGACGCGGCCGGCGCCGACGGTCGATGTCGACCCCGACGACGACGGCGCCGACGCGGACTGAGGCGAGCCGCAGCCCTCGACGCTCCGTCGGCGCGGCCCGGCGGCCTACCGGGCCGCGCCGATCCCCCGGTCCTTCAGACTGTCTCCGATCTCGTCGAGGGCGGCCGCGTCGTCGATCGTCGCCGGCATCGTCCAGGGCTCGTGGTCCGCGATGCGCTTCATGGTCGCCCGCAGGATCTTGCCCGACCGGGTCTTGGGCAGCCGCGGCACGGTGAGCGCCAGCTTGAACGCCGCTACCGGGCCGATCTCGTCCCGCACCTTCGCGACGAGTTCCCGCTCGATCGTCTCGGTCGGCCGGGCGACGCCGGCCTTGAGCACCACGAACCCGCAAGGGACCTCGCCCTTCAGCGCGTCGCGGATGCCGATGACCGCGCACTCCGCCACGTCCGGGTGGCTCGCCAGCACCGCCTCCATGCCGCCGGTGGACAGGCGGTGGCCCGCGACGTTGATGATGTCGTCGGTCCGTCCCAGGACCGTGATGTAGCCGTCCCCGTCGATCACCCCGGCATCCGACGTGTCGTAGTAGCCCGGGAAGGTGGCGAGGTAGCTCGACCGCATCCGGTCGTCCGAGCCCCACAGGGTCGGGAGGCAGCCGGGCGGGAGCGGCAGGCGGATCGCGATGGTGCCCATGGTCCCCGCCGGAACCGGCCTGCCGCCCTCGTCCAGGACTTCGACCCGGTAGCCCGGCATCGGCACGCAGGTGCTGCCGTGCTTCACCGGCAGGAGGCCGAGGCCCATCGGGTTGCCGGCGATCGGCCAGCCGGTCTCGGTCTGCCACCAATGGTCGACGACCGGCCGGTCCAGCACGCGCTCGGCCCAGGCGACCGAGTCGGGATCGGCGCGCTCGCCCGCCAGGAACAGGCTGCGGAAGGCCGAGAGGTCGTACGCGGCGATCCGGGCGCCCTTCGAGTCCTCCTTCTTGATCGCCCGCAGCGCCGTCGGCGCGGTGAACAGGCAGACCACCCCGTACTCGGCGACCACCCGCCAGAAGGCGCCGGCATCGGGCGTGCCGACGGGTTTTCCCTCGTACAGCACCGTGGTGCAGCCGTGCAGGAGCGGCGCGTAGACGATGTAGGAGTGGCCCACCACCCAGCCGATGTCGGAGGCGCAGAAGTAAGTCTCACCGGGCTGGACGCCGTAGAGGTTCGGCATCGACCAAGCCAGGGCGACGAGGTAGCCGCCGGTGTCGCGGACGACGCCCTTCGGCTTCCCGGTCGTGCCGGAGGTGTAGAGGATGTAGAGCGGGTCGGTGGCGGCGACCGGCACGCAGTCCGCATGCCGCCCCGCCGCCCGGGCCGCCGCGACGGTCTCGGCCCAGTCGCGATCCCGTCCCGCGACGAGGGTCGCGGGCCCCTGCGGGCGCTGGAGGATCAGGCAGGCCTCCGGCTTGTGCCGCGAGGCCGCGATCGCCGCGTCGAGGAGCGGCTTGTAGGCGACCACGCGGTTCGGCTCGATCCCGCAGGAGGCGGCGAGCACCACCTTCGGCGCCGCGTCCTCGATCCGCACCGCCAGCTCCTTGGCGGCGAAGCCGCCGAACACCACCGAGTGGACCGCGCCGAGCCGCGCGCAGGCCAGCATGCCGAACAGGGCCTCGGGCACCATCGGCATGTACAGGATCACCCGGTCGCCCTTGCCGACGCCGAGATCGGCGAGCACGGCGGCCAGCACCGCCACCTCGTCGCGCAGGACCCGGTAGGTGATGCTGCGCTTGGTCCCGGTGACGGGCGAGTCGTAGCGGATCGCCACCTGATCCACCCGGGCGCCGTCGGCGTGACGGTCCACCGCGTTGTGGCAGGCGTTCAGGGTGCCGTCCGGGAACCATCGGCCGTAGGGGCCGGAATCCGGCGCGAAGGCCCGTTCCGGCGACCGCGCCCAGTCGAGGGCCCGCGCGGCGCCGAGCCAGAACGCCTCGGGGTCGCGGCGGGCCGATTCGTAGATCTCCGGGTAGCGGCCCGGCAGGCTGGCTCTCGTCATCGGTTCGGCGTTTCCTCACGGGCCGCTCTCCGGCGGCGGCCCGCAGAGTAGCCCATTCTCGGGCGCGCGGGAGTGGTCCCGGGCGAGAAGGCCGCGCCCGGCTGCGGCGCGAGGCCCGCCATGAGAAAACCGCCGCACCGGGGCGCCCGGTGCGGCGGTCGTCAGCTCGGATTCGCTATCGGATCGGACGTGTCAGGCGTCAGTGCAACGTGTCGTTGCCCGCCTGGAGCTTGTTGATCTCGTCCTTGAGGAGGAGTTTCCGTCGCTTCAGCTCGGCAATGTGGAGGTCGTTCGCCGAAGGTCTGTGGATCGCTTCCTGAATCTCGCGCTCGAGGGCTTCGTGCTTCCGGGCGAGTTGGTTCAGATGCGTCTGCAGCGACATGAGTCGAATCTCCTGTCATCGTTTCGACACACCGAGATTGGCACAGGATGTCGGACCTGTCGAAGCGTTTTCTGCTGCTAAGTCTGATGATTGCTTACCGCGCCGCCTTGTCCGGCGCCGGAGCGTGACGCATGCTCTCGGGCGACGAACGGTCTTCGGGTTCTCAGGTGACGATGGCGGACGAGGCGGGTGAGGGTGCGCAGTCGGATCTCCTGGGCGAGCTGGCGCGGCTGCGCGAGGAGCACCGGGATCTGGACAGCGCCATCGAGGCGCTGGAGCGCAGCGTCGCCGGGGACCAGCTCCAGATCCAGCGCCTGAAGAAGCGCAAGCTCACGCTGCGCGACCGCATCTTCCACATCGAGGACGCGCTCACGCCGGACATCATCGCCTGATGCCGGTGGACGCCCTCGGGCCCCGCCTTGCCGCCGGCCCGCACCGCCTGTAAGCGCCCTCTTTTGCCGGGATCAACGATGGCGTCGCCTCCTCCGGTCGCGATCATCATGGGCAGCCAGTCCGACTGGGCGACCATGCGTCATGCCGCCGAGACGCTCGACGCGCTCGGCGTGCCGTACGACGCGCGCATCGTGTCGGCCCACCGCACGCCGGACCGGCTCGTGGCCTTTGCCAAGGGCGCGGTCGCGGCCGGTCTCAAGGTCGTGATCGCGGGCGCGGGCGGCGCCGCGCACCTGCCCGGCATGGCGGCCGCGATGACCCGCCTGCCGGTCTTCGGCGTGCCGGTCGAATCGAAGGCCCTGTCTGGCCAGGACAGCCTGCTCTCCATCGTCCAGATGCCGGCCGGCATCCCGGTGGGGACCCTGGCGATCGGCCGGGCTGGGGCCGTCAACGCGGCCCTGCTCGCCGCGGCGGTCCTGGCGCTGACCGACCCGGGCTTGGCGGAGCGCCTGGAGGCGTGGCGCGCGGCCCAGAGCGCCTCGGTGGCCGAACGGCCGGTGACGGAAGAGAACGCGTGACGGACAAGATCCTCGGCCCCGGCTTCACCCTCGGCATCGTCGGCGGGGGCCAGCTCGGGCGCATGATCGCGCTCGCGGCGGCCGATTACGGCCTCAAGGCGCATGTCTACGCGCCCGACGCGGACAGCCCCGCCTTCGACGTGGCCGCCCGGACCACCTGCGCGGCCTACGACGACGCCGCGGCGCTGGCGGATTTCGCCCGCAGCGTCGACGTCGTGACCTACGAGTTCGAGAACATCCCGCACGCCACCGCCGACGTGCTGGCCCGGCACGCCGCCCTGCACCCGAACGCGCGGGCGCTCTCGACCACGCAGGACCGCCTCTCCGAGAAGGAGTTCATCAACGGCCTGGGCATCCCGACGGCGCCGTTCCGGGCGGTGGACACCCCCGACGACCTCGACCGGGCGATCGAGGTGATCGGCCTGCCGGCCGTGCTCAAGACCCGCCGCTTCGGCTACGACGGCAAGGGGCAGCGCATGCTCCGCGAGCGGGCCGAGGGCGACCGCAACGCCCTGTTCGCCGAGTTCGGCGGCGCGCCGCTGATCCTGGAGGGCTTCGTGCCGTTCGAGCGCGAGGTCTCGGTGGTCGGCGCGCGCGGGCGCGACGGCAGCTTCGCGGCCTACGACCTCTGCGAGAACGAACACCGCGACCACATCCTGGCGCTGACCCGGGTGCCGGCGCCCGGCGTGTCCGCCGAGACGGGCCGCGCCGCCGTCGAGATCGCCCGGCGGATCGCCGACGCCCTCGACTACGTCGGCGTGCTGGCCGTCGAGATGTTCCTCGTCCGCGAGGACGGGGCTGAGCGGCTCGTGGTCAACGAGATCGCGCCCCGGGTCCACAATTCCGGCCACTGGACCAGCGAGGGGGCGCTGACCTCGCAGTTCGCCCAGCACGTCCGGGCCGTCTGCGGCTGGCCGCTGGGCGATCCGGGCCGGGTCGGCGGCCTCCCCGTCGAGATGCGCAACCTGATCGGCGCCCAGGCCGACGACTGGCACGCCCTGCTGGCCGAGCCCGGCGCCCACCTGCACCTCTACGGCAAGGGCGAAGCGCGCCCCGGCCGCAAGATGGGTCACGTCACCCGCCTCGGGGCCGGCCCGACCGGTTCCTGAGGCTTCGAAGGCACACAAGCGCCGCCGCATGACCGCCGGAGGGCCGTCCGCGGCCCCGCGCGACGGTCGAGCCATACCTTCGCCACATCCCGCCGCTTCCACGGAACCGTGGTCGGTTCCGAATGCTGTCGATCGCGTCCGCCCGCACTGCCTCGGTCCCGCCGGGACCGGGCGGGGGCCGGGGCACGACGCGGCGCTTCTTAAGCCGGCCTTCACCGTGATGCGCGACGGTGCCCCGACTTCGGGTGTGCCCGGCGCAGGGCGCGGGCTCTTGGACTGTGAGGGGCGGGGCGGGCACGCGCGGAGCGGGCGACGCCTCGGGGAGAGTGGGGCGATGAACGTACGCATCCGGCTGGGACGGAAGACGGCACTGATCGGCGCGGCCTTGGTCTCGGCCGCCGGCCTCGCGGGCTGCGAGACCGTCGGCAGCGCGGCCGGCCCGCGGCAATACGCGGTCTTGGAGAAGGACACGACCGGCGCCACGAACGTCAACATCGCGTCCCTGACCGAGGTGGTGCAGCGCAACCCGAACGACGCGGCGGCCTACAACACCCGCGGCGCCGCCTACGCCCGCGCCGGCCAGTTCAACGACGCCATCGCCGACTTCACCAAGGCGATCCAGCTCGATCCGAACTCCGCCTCCGCCTACAACAACCGCGCCCTCGCGAACCGCCAGATCGGCCGCGACGGCCCGGCACTGCAGGACTTCTCCAAGGCGATCGGGATCGATCCGAATTACGGGCCGGCCTATATCGGCCGCGCCAACGTCGAGCGCGCCCAGGGCAACCTCGACCAGGCTCTGAACGACCTCAACGTCGCGATCCGCCTGAGCCCCGAATCCGCGCAGGCCTATCACGCCCGCGGCCTCGTGAAGCAGAAGCAGGGCCAGGACACCCAGGCGATCGCCGATTTCGACGCCGCCATCGACCGCGACCCGTTCGTGGCCGCGCCCTACGCGGCCCGCGGCCAGAGCCTGATCGCGACCAACCAGTACGCGAAGGCGATCGAAGACTACAATGCCGCGCTGAACGTGAACGCCAAGGACGCCACGTCCTGGGCCTATCGGGGCCTCGCCTACGAGAAGCAGGGCCAGCGCAAGGAGGCGATGGAGAACTACCAGCGCGCCTCGACGATCGACCCCAACAACACCGTCGCGCGGGCCGGCCTCGGCCGCGTGCAGGGCGGGGTCGGCTCGCTGTTCAACTGATCCCGGTCATCCCGGCGCCCTCGTCCCGGGGCGCCGGAAGTCTCCTTCGTCGAGGCCGCGTCGCGGTCCTCAGGCCGCCAGCAGCCCGTTCTCGTCCTGCGTGATCCGGCGCAGGTGGTGGGCGGTGTCGCCGAGCTGGTACTCGATCATGGCGAGCCGCTTGAAGTGGTGGGCGCCGACATACTCGAGCGTCATGCCGATGCCGCCGTGGAGCTGGACCGCCTCCTGGCCGACGTAGCGGCAGGCCTTGTTGATCTGCACCTTTACGGCCGACAGGGCCGCGGCCCGCGCCCGCGCGTCCGGCGTGTCCACCATCATGGCGGCGTAGAGCGCCATCGAGCGCGCCTGTTCCAGCTGGATCAGCATGTCCACGGCCCGGTGCTGCAGGGCCTGGAACGAGCCGACGCTGACGCCGAACTGCTTGCGGGTCTTGAGGTACTCGACCGTGAGCTTGTGGAGCGCGTCCATGGAGCCGACCGCCTCGGCGGCGAGCGCCGCGATGCCGTGCTCCACCACCCGCTCCAGGAGCGGCAGGCCGTCCTCCGGATCGCCGAGCGCCGCGTCGGCGGGGACCTGCACTTCCGAGAAGGACACCTCCGCGGCCCGGCCGCCGTCCTGGGTCGGATAGGCCTCGACGGCGACGCCGGCGGCGTCCGTCGGGACCAGGAACAGGCCGAGTCCGCGGGGATCGCGCCGCTCGCCCGAGACGCGGGCGGAGACCACCATCAGGCCGGCCGCGTCGGCGTTGGGCACGACGCTCTTGGCCCCGCTCAGCACGAACCCGTCGCCGCTGCGCCGGGCCGCGGTGGCCACGTCGGCGATGTCGTAGCGGGACTGGCGCTCGGTGTGGGCGAGGGTCAGGCGCAGGTCGCCGGCGACGAGTCCTGGGACGAGGCGCGCCTTCTGCGCGGCGCTGCCGCCGAGCCGGAGGGCCGTCGAGCCCAGCACGAGGCTCGCGAGCAGGGGTTCGACCACGAGGTTGCGGCCGACCGCCTCCATGACCAGCATGGTCTCGACCGGGCCGCCGCCGAGGCCGCCCTCCTCCTCGGAGAAGGGCAGGCCGGCGACGCCGAGCTCGGCGAAGGCCGTCCAGCCCTCCTCGGGGAAGCCGAGGGGCGCCTTGAGCCGCGCCTGCCGGCTCTCCAGCGAGGGGTAGAGGTCGGCGGCGAGCCGCTCGACGCTGTCGCGCAGGAGCGACTGGTCCTCGTTCAGGTCGAAATCCATGGTGTTCCCTCGCGGATATCGTCGGGGGCGCCCGGCACTGGTCCGTCCCACCAGATCCCCTCATCCTGAGGTGCCGGAGCGCAGCGAAGGCCTCGAAGGAGGCCTCCGGGAGTCGCCGCGATCCCTGGAGCCCTCTCGCGAGGCTGCCGCGCAGCCCCGCAGGACGAGGGAGAGGTTGGAACGAGGCGCTGACTCACAAACCCAGAATGCCCTTGGCGATGACGTTGTGCTGGATCTCGTTCGAGCCGCCGTAGATCGAGACCTTGCGGTTGTTGAAGTAGCTCGGCGCGGCGGCGTCGACCCAGTCGAAGCCGCCGGGCAGGTTGTTGGCCCCTGCCCCGCGCGCGGGCGCCGCGAGGGCGAAGGGCCCGGCGAGCTCGACGAGCAGCTCGGTCGCCGCCTGCTGGAGCTGCGAGCCGCGGATCTTGAGGAGCGACGAGGCGGGGTCCGGCTCCACCGAATCCGCCCGGCCCTGCTTGGCCGCCACCCGCATCTGGGTGATCTCCAGGGCCTTCAGCTCGACCTCGACCTCCGCGACGCGACCGCGGAAGGCGGGATCGTCCCACATCGTCCCGGACCCGGCCGGCATCTCGCGGGCCAGCCGCTTGATCCGGGCGATCCGCTCCTTGGTGAGCCCGATCCGGGCGATGCCGGTGCGCTCGTTGGCGAGCAGGAATTTCGCGTAGTCCCAGCCCCGGTTCTCCTCGCCCACGAGGTTCTCGACGGGCACGCGCACGGCGTCGAAGAAGACCTCGTTGACCTCGTGCCGGCCCTCCAACGTCAGGATCGGCCGCACGGTGATCCCGGGCGTCGTCATGTCGATGAGAAGGAAGGAGATGCCGCGCTGCTTCTTGGCCTCGAAGTCGGTGCGCACCAGGCAGAAGATCCAGTCGGCGTGCTGGCCGAGCGTCGTCCAGGTCTTCTGGCCGTCCACGACGTAGTGGTCGCCGTCGCGCACCGCCTTGGTCTTGAGCGAGGCGAGGTCCGAGCCGGCGCCGGGCTCCGAGAAGCCCTGGCACCACCAATCGTCGAGATTGGCGGCGCGCGGCAGGAAGCGTTCCTTCTGGTCCTGCCGGCCGAAGGTCGCCAGCACCGGGCCGAACATGTAGCAGTTGAACTGCTGCGGCAGCGGCACGGCCGCCTGGAACAGCTCCTCGGTGTAGATGTAGCGCTGGATCGGGGTCCAATCCCGGCCGCCCCATTCCTGCGGCCAGTGCGGCACCGCCCAGCCCTTGGCGTTGAGGATCCGCTGGCTCGTGACGTAATCGTCCTTGGTGAGGCTGCGCCCCTCCGAGACCTTCCTGCGGATCTCGGCGGGGATCTCCGTCCGGCAGAAGGTGCGGACCTCGTCGCGGAACGCGATCTCTTCGGACGTGAAGCGGAGATCCATCGTCAGCCTCCGATCTCGAACAGGCCGGCGCAGCCCTGGCCGCCGGCGACGCACATGGTCACCACGGCGTAGCGCGCGCCGCGGCGGCGGCCCTCCAGCAGCGCGTGGCCCACGAGTCGGGCCCCCGACATGCCGAACGGGTGGCCGACCGCGATGGCGCCGCCGTTGACGTTGACCCTCGAAGGGTCGATCCCGAGCCTGTCGCGGCAGTAGACCGACTGGGACGCGAAGGCCTCGTTCAGCTCCCACAGGTCGATGTCGGAGACGCGCAGGCCCTGCCGCTCCAGGAGCCGCGGCACCGCGAAGACCGGGCCGATGCCCATCTCGTCCGGGCCGCAGCCCGCCGAGGCGAAGCCCCGGAAGGTGCCGAGCGGCGTCAGGCCCCGCCGCGCCGCCTCGTCGGCCGACATCAGCACGCTGGCCGAGGCTCCGTCCGAGAGCTGGCTGGCATTGCCCGCCGTGATGAAGGCCCCCTCCCCGCGCACGGGTTTGAGCTTCGCGAGCCCTTCGAGGGTGGTGTCCGGCCGGTTACCCTCGTCCTTGGCGAGCCGGGTCTCGACCTCCCGGGTCTCGCCGGTGGCCTTGTCGGTCACCGCCATCACGGCGCTCATCGGGACGATCTCGTCGTCGAAGAGGCCGCGCGCCTGGGCCTCGGCCGTGCGGCGCTGGCTCTCCAGTGCGAATCGGTCCTGCGCCTCCCGGGAGATGCCGTAGCGTTCCGCCACGATGTCGGCGGTCTCGATCATCGGCATGTAGATCGCCGGCAGGTGGGCCTCCAGCCACGCGTTGCGGGTCAACTCCCGCTGGACCTTCGGCTGGACGAGGCTGATCGACTCAACGCCGCCGGCCACCGCCACCGGCACGCCGTCGAGGACGATCCGCCGGGCCGCGCTGGCGATCGCCTCCAGCCCCGAGGCGCAGAAGCGCGAGACGGTGACGCCGGCCGACTCGACCGGGATCCCCGCGACCAGGGCCGCGTGGCGGGCGACGTTGCCGCCCGTGGCGTTCTCCGGATAGCCGCAGCCGAGGACCACCTCCTCGACCGCCTCGGGCTCCAGGCGCGCCCGGTCCAGGGCGCCGCGGATCGCGTGGGCGGCGAGGTCGGCGCCGCGGGTGAGGTTCAGGGCGCCGCGATGGGCCTTGCCGATGGGCGTGCGGGCGGTCGCGACGATCACCGCGTCGGTCATGATCTCCCTCCCGCTCAGGCGTTCTTCAGATCGGCGAAGCTGCCGCCCTCGGCGGCGAGGCGCTTCAGGAGCGGCGCCGGCTCCTGGCTGTCGTCGCCGGTCTCGGACGCGAAGCGGGTCAGCGCCTCGGCGATCGTCTTGAGACCCACCGTGTCGGCCCAGTGCATCGGGCCGCCGCGCCAGGCCGGCCAGTTGTAGCCGTTGATCCAGATCGTATCGATGTCGCCGGGCCGGGCCGCGATGCCCTCCTCCAGGATCCGCGCGCCCTCGTTGACCATCGGGTACATCAGCCGCGCGACGATCGCGTCGGCCGTGAAGCTGCGGCGAGCAACGCCGTGCTCGGCGGCGACCCGCGCGATCAGCGCCTCGACCTCGGGATCGCGCGTGCCGGTGCGGGCACCGTCCGGGTACAGGTAGAAGCCGCGGCCGGTCTTCTGGCCGAACCGGCCCTGCTCGGCGAGCGAGTCGGCGACGGGGGCCCGCCCGCCGAAATCCTTGCGCGAGCGCCAGCCGATATCGAGCCCCGCGAGGTCGCCCATGGCGAAGGGCCCCATCCGGAAGCCGAAGCCGGTGACCGCCGCGTCGACCTCGTGGGGCAGCGCGCCCTCGAGCAGCAGGCGCTCGCCGGCCCGGCTGCGACGCTCCAGCATGCGGTTGCCCACGAAGCCGAAGCAGACCCCCACCGCGACCGGAAGCTTGTTGAGGCGCTTGCCCAGGTCGAGGGCGGTGGCGAGCACCTCCGGCGCGGTCTTCTCGGCCCGGACCACCTCGACGAGGCGCATGACGTTGGCCGGGCTGAAGAAGTGCAGGCCGAGCACGTCCTGCGGCCGGTTCGTGACCGCCGCGATGGCGTTCACGTCGAGATACGAGGTGTTGGTGGCCAGGATCGCGCCGGGCTTGGCGATATGATCGAGTTCGGAAAAGATCCCGCGCTTGACGCCCATATCTTCGAAGGCCGCCTCGACGACGATGTCGGCCTCCCTGGCGTGCTCCAGACCGATCGCGCCCGTGATCCGGCCGACCCGCTCCTCGCGCTGGGCCTCGGTGATCGAGCCCCGCTTCGCCGAGCCGGCGTAGAGCGCCTTCACCCGGTCGAGGCCGCGCGTCAGGGCGCCCTCCTCAGTCTCGATCACCGTCACCGGGATGCCGGCATTGGCGAAGCACATGGCGATACCGCCACCCATCGTGCCGGCGCCGATCACGGCGGCCGTGCGGATGGGGCGGCGCGGCGTGTCCTTCGGCAGGCCGGGCACCCGGGCGGCCTCGCGCTCGGCGAAGAAGGCGTAGCGCAGGGCCTTCGAGCGCGGATCCTCCACCAGGGCGCGGAACTCGGCCCGCTCCACCGCTACCGCGGCATCGAAGTCCTGCTCCAGGCCGGCGCGCACCGCCCGCGCCAGGGCGTGGACGTTGGTGGCGTCGGGATCGCGCTTCACCGCCTCGGTGGCCTGCGCCTCGAACCGCTCCCGGGCCTCGGGCGTGAGCTTGTCGGAGCGGTCGCGCACCCGCGGCAGCGTCCCCGCATCGGCGAGTTCCAGGGCGCGGGTCCGGGCCTCCGCCACGAGGTCGCCCAGCACCACGGCATCGACGATGCCGAGCGCCGCCGCCTTCTCGGCGGAAACCGGCTCGCCGGTGAGCATCATCGGGAAGGCGGCGTCGGGCCCGATCAGGCGCGGCAGGCGCTGCGTGCCCCCGGCGCCCGGGATGATCCCGAGCTTGATCTCCGGCAGGCCGATCCTGGCCGACGGGGCCGCGACGCGGCCGTGGCAGGCCATCGCCAGCTCCAGGCCGCCGCCGAGGGCCGCGCCGCCGATCGCCGCCACCACGGGCTTCGGGCTGGCATCGAGCCGGTCCAGGATGTCGGGAAGGCTCGGCGGGCGCTGCGGCTTGCCGAACTCGCCGATGTCGGCGCCGCCGACGAACACCTTGCCCTCGGCGGCCAGCACGACGGCGCGGACCGACACGTCCGCGATGACCTGCGTCAGGGCCTCGTCGAGGGCCGCCCGCAGCGCGGCGCCCAGCGCGTTGACCGGCGGGTTGGCGAGCGTGAGCACCGCCACCCCGCCATCGACCTCCTGACGAACCACCCGATGCTCCCTGATGTTCTGCAATGCAGAATGAACGTTCGCAATTCGGCGGGATGTTGGTCCGAGTGATCGCGAGCGTCAAGGACGGGCGGCACAGGTTCTCTCCGGGTCGCCGACCGTTCCGCAGTGCAGAAACTCCGCGGCTCGGCCGTTTGACCCAGGGCCCGGGGCCGTGGCATCACAACGGCCCTGGACGAGACTCGGTTGCGGACGCCGCCCGGCGCGCGAAAGCCGGGCTGCCGGGAGGCAGGGGGAGGATCGCGGTGCGCGGCAAGGATCGGGACGAGCGGCCCGGGGGCGCCTGTCCGGCGCCGGTTCTGGCGGCCGGGAGCGGGCGGTGAGCGACGGTCCCGAGCGAGACCCGGGCGGGCGCCTGCCCGAGATCCTGCGCGGCCGGCTCGCCCTGCCGGTGATCTGCGCCCCGATGTTCATCGTGTCCGGCCCGGAGCTGGTCATCGCCCAGTGCCTGTCCGGCGTGGTCGGTTCCTTCCCCGCGCTGAACGCCCGACCGGCCGAGCTCCTCGACGAGTGGCTCTCGCGGATCACGCAGACGCTCGCGCAGGCCCGCGCCGCGGACCCGTCGCGGCGGATCGCGCCGTTCGCGGTGAACCAGATCGTCCACGCCTCCAACGACCGGCTGGCCCAGGATGTCGAGGCCTGCGTCCGGCACCGGGTGCCGATCATCATCACGTCGCTGCGGGCGCCGGACGCCGTGATCCGCCCGGTGCACGCCTATGGCGGGGTGGTGTTCCACGACATCACCACCGTGCGCCACGCCGAGAAGGCCCTGGAGGCCGGCGTCGACGGGCTGATCCTGGTCTGCGCCGGGGCCGGGGGCCACGCCGGCACGCTGAGCCCCTTCGCCCTCGTCGGCGAGATCCGGCGGTTCTACGACGGTCCGCTGATCCTGTCGGGGGCGATCACCTCGGGCTCGGCGATCCTGGCGGCCCAGGCCATGGGCGCCGACCTCGCCTACATGGGCACCCGCTTCATCGCCACCCGGGAGGCGAACGCGGCGGTGGCCTACAAGGACATGATCGCCGGCAGCGCGGCCGCCGACATCCTCTACACCCCCTACTTCACGGGCGTGCCGGGCAACTACCTCACGCCGAGCATCCGCGCCGCCGGGCTCGATCCCGAGGCGCTGCCGGCGCGCGACAAGACCGCGATGAATTTCGGCAGCGGCAGCGTGAAGGCGTGGCGGGACGTCTGGGGCGCCGGCCAGGGCGTCGGCACCATCGCGGACGCGCCGGCGACCGCCGACCTCGTCGCCCGCCTCGCCCGGGAATACGCGGCGGCGCGGGCGCGGACGGCCGGCAGCGCGGCGGACTACGCGGCGGACCGCGCCGGCGGGGTCGCCCCGTGAGCGTCCGCGTCGCCGATCCGGAGCCCGGGATCCGGCTCGTCACGATCGACCGGCCGGAGCGGCGCAACGCCCTCGACCGGGCGACCTACGCGGGCCTGACCGACGCCCTGGACACGGCGGGAAGGGACGCGGAGGTGCGCGCCCTCGTCTTCACCGGCGCGGGCGGCTGCTTCACCGCCGGCAACGATCTCAAGGATTTCCAGGACGTCGAGACCGCGGGCGCCAGCCCCGGCCTGACCTTCCTCAAGGCCCTGCGCGCCTGCCCGCTCCCGGTCGTGGCCGCCGTGGAGGGCCACGCGGTCGGCATCGGCACGACGCTGCTGCTCCACTGCGACCTCGCCTACGCGGGGGACGGGGCGCGGTTCCGCCTGCCGTTCACGGCCCTGGGCCTCAGTCCGGAGGGCGGGTCGAGTTACCTGCTGCCCCTGGTGGCGGGATCGAAGCGCGCCGCCGAGCTGCTGATGCTCGGCGAGCCCTTCACGGCCGCGGACGCCGCCGCGGCCGGCCTGATCAACGCCGCCGTCCCGGCCGGGACGGCCCTGGAGACCGCTCTGACCAAGGCGCGCGCGCTCGCCGCCCTGCCCCGGGTCTCGATCGCCGCCACCAAGCAGGCCCTGCGCCGCGGCCACGACGACAGCGTCGCCCGCGCCCTCGACGCGGAGGCGGAGGTCTTCCACGCCCTCCGCCGCGGTCCGGCGGCGCAGGCGGCCTTCGCGGCGTTCCTGCGCCGATGAGCGGGCCGATGGAGGCGGATGCGGGCCTGCGCACCGGATCCGACGGCGCCGAGCCCGACGCTGGCGGGTCCGACGCAGGCGGGTCCGGCGCGAAGGAGGACCGGCACTTCGTTACGGCGCTCGCCCGGGGACTGTCGGTGCTCGCCTGCTTCGGCCCGGGGCGCACGAGCCTCGCCAACCACGACATCGCGGAGGCCTGCGGGCTGCCGCGCTCCACCGTGTCGCGGCTGACCTACACGCTGACCAAGCTCGGCTACCTGCAGCACATGCCCGAGCTCGGCCGGTACCGCCTCGGCACCGCCACCATCGCGCTGAGCTCGGCCGCCCTGGGCGGTCTCGACGTCCGCGCCATCGCCCGGCCGGTGCTGCGCGCGGTCGCGGAGGCGGCCAACGCCTCGGTGGGGCTCGGGGTGCGCGACCGGCTCAGCATGCGCTACGTCGAGTGCCAGCGCGGCCCAGCGGCGATCTCGCTCAACCTTGACACCGGCTCGCGCATCTCGCTCGCCCGCAGCGCCATGGGCCGCGCCTACGTGGCGGTCTGCCCGGACCGGGAGCGCGCGGGCATCTACGAGGACCTGAAGGCGCTCGATCCCGTGGCCTGGCCGGCGCTGCGCGCCGGCCTCGACCGGGCGGTGGAGGAGCACCGGGACCTCGGCTGCTGCACCTCGTTCGGCGAGTGGCAGGAGACGGTCTGCGCCATCGCGGTGGGGTTCCATCCCGGCGGCGGCCTGCCGCCCATGGCGGTCAATTGCGGTGCCCCCACCGTCATCACCGACGCGCGCTTCCTCCTGGAGGTGGCGCGCCCGAAACTGATCGACGCCGTGCGCAGTCTCGACGGCGTCATGGGAGCCTGAGGACTTTCGCGATGGATGCCGTTGCCGACCTGCCGCTCGCCGGAATCCGCGTCCTCGACCTGTCCCGGGTCCTGGCCGGACCCTGGTGCGCGCAGGTGCTGGGCGATCTCGGCGCCGACGTGATCAAGGTCGAGCACCCGGAGCGCGGCGACGACACCCGCGACTGGGGCGTGCCGACGAGCCCCGGTAACACCTCGTATTTCGACAGCGTGAACCGCAACAAGCGCTCGATCGGCGTCGACCTCGCCACGCCGGACGGCCTGGCGATCGTGAAGGCTCTGGCCCGCGACAGCGACGTGCTGGTCCAGAACTTCAAGACCGGCGGGGCCGAGAAGCTCGGCCTCGGCTACGCGGCGCTCGCGGCGGAGAATCCCGGCCTGATCTACTGCTCGATCGCCGGCTACAGCTCCGACGGCTCGGAGGCCGGCCGGCCCGGCTACGACCTCGTGGTCCAGGGCGAATCCGGCGTGATGGCGCTCAACGGCGAGGCCGGGGGACCGCCGCTCAAGTTCGGGGTCGCGGCGGTCGACCTGTTCACCGGCCAGTTCGCCGCCCAGGCCGTGCTGGCGGCCCTGTACCAGCGGGAGCGGACCGGGCGCGGCCGGACCGTCGACCTCGCCCTGTTCGACTGCGGCGTGGCGCTGACCTCCTATTACGGCCTCGAGGCGCTCGCCCGGGGGATCGATCCGCCCCGCTACGGCAACGCCCACCCGTCGATCGTACCCTACGGGGTGTTCGAGGCCGGCGACGGGCCGGTGGTGATCACGGTCGGCAACAACGGGCAGTACCGCCGCTTCTGCGAGCAGGTGCTGGAGCGCCCGGACTGGGTCGCCGACCCGCGCTTCGCCACCAATCTCGACCGGTCGCGCAACCGCGCCGCCTTCATCCCGGTGCTGGAGGCCGAGCTCGCCAAGTGGGAGCGCGCGCCGCTGATCGCGCGGCTCAGGGCCGCGGGTATCCCCTGCGGCGAGGTGATGGGCCTGCGCGAGGCGCTCACCTGCGACCGCGCCCGGGAGGCCGGGCTGGTGGTCGCGGCGTCGGAGAACGCCCACGTCATCGCCCCGCCCTACCGGCTCGACGGGCGCCGGCTGCCGGTGCGGCGGATGCCGCCGGGCCTTGGGGATTCGAGCGCCGAGATCCTGGCGGAGCAGCTGGAGTATCCAGAGGACGCGCGCGACGCGCTGCGGGCCAGGGGCGTGGTCCGGTAGGCGGGCCGTCGCCTGCCGGCGCGTGCCGTGTGCCGGGCTAGCGCAGCACGCCCTCGGCGAGCGCCCGCTGGATACCCCGGACATCCGCGCCCTTCTTCAAGGTCCGCTGGATCGGCTCCGCCGCCCCCGAGACCCAGATCTTCAACTCGGCGTCGAGGTCGAACGTGCCGGCGGTCTCGACCGAGAAGCGCACGATCGCGCGGTACGGCACCGACAGGAACTCGACCTTGCTGCCGGTCACGCCGTGGACGTCGATCAGGATGACGCGGCGCTCGGTGAACACGAACACGTCCCGGATGATCTTGAAGGCGAGCCGCGCCGTCTCGCCCTCGATCAGGATGCCGGCGAGCCGGCGCTCCAGGGAGGCCGCGTCGACGGCCGAGCCGTGTCCGAGCAATCCGTCCAGAAGGCCCATGGCCGATCATCTCGTGCTGGTCCGCGTCGACGCGGAGCATGGCGTCTGGCCGTCGGCGCGGCAACCGCCCGGCGCGATCCGGTCCCCGATCCGGACCGCGATCCCGGTCGCGCGGCGTGCCTCGGGCATCGTCCGGGCGCCGACCAGTGGGCACGGATCATGGATGAGCGGCCGGAGAGTCGGGGCATAGCGTCGACGAAGCAGTTTCATGAGGCTGCCTATCGGGCGCGACGCCGGGCCCGGCGTCGCGCCCGGCGTCACGCGCAGCTCGAGGCGTCCAACGGCCCCCCGGGCCGACACCGGGCGTCGAAGCTCCGCGCGAGCTCGGCGAGGCTGACGGAACCGAGCCGCGCGACCAGGAGGGCCTCGGCCTCGCGCAGCGTGTCCTCGACCGCCTCGTTGACGACCTTCTCGACGGCGCAGGCCGGGTTCGCGCGATCGCTGCCGATCGCGAAGATGCGCGGACTGCCGACCGCGCGGTGGACGTCGAGCAGCGAGACCGCGCTCAGGTCCGCCGCGATGGTCCATCCACCGCCGTGCCCCTTCTCCGATTTCACGTAGCCCGCGTTCCGGAGCCCGGCCATCGTGCGGCGGACGACCACGGGGTTCGTCCCGAGCATTCGCCCGATCGCCTCGGACGTCATCGGTCCGTCGTGGCGCGCCATGTGAAGCAGCACATGGAGCGTTCGGGAGAGGCGGCTGTCGGTGCGCACCCGTCGATCCACCACACCGAACTCGGGATTGGCAACCGCTCGCCATCACGATACTTATCAAGTTGCGTGATGGCGAGGGTTGTGGCGATGCGCGAGTTCGAGAACCCGGATCGGTGGGACAAGGTCGCCGAGCACTACGCGACGACCGCCCACCCGTTCACGGCGCGCTTCGCCGAGGCGGCGCTCGCGCGAGTGCCGCTGACCGAAAGCAGCCGCGTCCTCGACGTCGCGGCCGGCACCGGCGCCCTCGCGCTGGCCGCGGCGCGGACGGGGGCGCAGGTCCTGGCGGTCGACTTCTCGCCGGGCATGGTCGCGCGCGTCGCCGGGGCGGGCTCGGCCAATGTCGAGGCGCGGGTCATGGACGGCCAGGCGCTCGCCCTCCCCGACGGCGGCTTCGACGCGGTGTTCTCGATCTTCGGGGTGATCATGTTCCCCGACTGGCGGAAGGGGCTCGCCGAGATGGCGCGCGTGACGCGGCCCGGGGGCTGGGGCATCGTCGCGACGTGGCAGGATCAGGGCGCGGCGACGTTCCTGCTGCTCGGCGAGATCCGCCGCCGGCTGTTCCCCGAGCGCGAGAGCCGGGCGATGCCCGAAGGGGTGCGGGTGCTCGGCGATCCGGCCGGGTTCACCCGGGAGATGGTCGCGGCCGGATATGGACCGCCCCGGATCGAACGCGTGACCTTCGACTACGCCCTCGACGTCGCCCTGCTGGACGACCCCGACACGGTGTTCGGCCTGTCGCCGGACTGGGTGGACCTGAGTGCGGACGACCGGGCCGCGGTGACCGCGGAGGCGCGGCGCGTGGCGGGCGGCCGGCCCGTCCTGCCGATCCCCTCCACCGCGCTGATCGCCGTCGCGGAGCGGTGAGCGCCGCTTCGGTGCGAGACCTCCCGCCTCAACTGGACCCCTGCGCGTCCGCCAAGCGCGCCCGCGCGTCGTCCAGAACCCGGGTCAGGGCCGCGTCCCACGAGACCCGCGGCTGCCAGCCGGTGGCGGCGTGGAGGCGGCCGGCATCGCCCGCGGCCAGGGGAATCTCGGTCGGCCGCACCCGCTCCGGGGCGACGCGGATCTCGAACGGGACCCGGGCGCGGGCGCGCAGATCCTCGAGGACGCTGGCGATCGTCCGCGGCTGGCCCGAGCTGATATTGAAGACGCTCCCGTCCGCCAGGGAGTCCGCCCGGCCGATCAGGTCGGCATAGGCGTTCGCCACGTCGGCGACGTCGAGGAAGTCGCGGTAGGAGGAGAGATTGCCGACCTCCAGGCACGGCGGCACGAGGCCGGCCTCGATCCGGGCGATCTGGCCCGCGAAGGAGGCCACGACGAAGCGCTCGTCCTGGCCGGGGCCGATATGGTTGAACGGCCGCAGCACGACGAGCTTCACGCCGATCCGGGGCAGCAGGTCGCGGAGCAGCTGCTCGCCCACCCATTTCGACCGCGCGTAGGTGTTGCGCGGCAGCGGCTCGACCGCCTCGCTCAGGGCGTGGCCCGCCAGGAAGGCGCTGCCGTAGACTTCGCCGGAGCTGACGAAGAAGAAGGTGCAGCCCGGCACCGCCTCCACCGCGGCCACGAGGTTCATCAGGCCGTTGACGTTGACCCGCCACGTCTGGCCCGGACCGCTCGCGGAATCCGCCACCGAGGCGAGGCCCGCCAGGTGGAGGATCGCGGTCGGCCGGAACCGCGCCACGAAGCCGCCGAGCGCGGCCTCGTCGAGGAGGTCGATCGCCGCGTAGGTGACCCCCTCCGGCAGGCGCGGCGACCGCCCCCGCCCGATCCCGGCCACGCAGTCGCCCGCCCGCGCCGTCGACCCCGCCAGGAGCGGCAGCACGTGGCCGCCCACGAAGCCCGCCGCCCCGGTGACGAGGATGCGCCGCGCGGCGGGGCCGCCGGCCGCGTGGGGAGAGGGCGCGCTCACGGCGCGATCCGGGCGCGGGCCGTCACCTAGCCCGGGTTCCGGGTTCCCCAGCGCACGCCCATGCTGCCCTGTCCGGCGCCCGGCGAGCTGCCGGCATCGGCGCCGATCGCCGGGCCGGAGGCGGTCTTCGGGCGGTGCTGCGAGCCGGCCGCCAGGGGCTGCGACGCCATCGTGTCGGGCACCTCCGACAGGTACTCCTCGTCCCGATCGGTGGCGAACTGGCCGGCCTTGCGGAAGGTCCAGAGATAGCCCGGCACCACGGCCTCGGCGGCGGTCGGCGTGATCCCGATCCCCTCGAAGGTCCTGCCCTCGGCCTTGGCGGCCTCCGAGACGACGTTGTCGTTCTGGAGCAGGGTGACCTGATCGCGGGTCAGCTTCAGCGAGTCCGGCAGGAGGCCGAAGGTCAGGGTGTCGGCGATCTCCAGCATGCGGGCCTGGAGCTTGGCCGCCGGCACGGGCAGGTCCACGACCACCCGCTTCCGCCGGATCGTCTTCAGCATGTAGCGCACGAAGTGCTCGAGCGTGCCCACCTCCGGGCCGCCGAGTTCGTAGACCTTGCCGGGCGCGACGGTGCCGTCGACCGCGCGGGCGATCGCCTCGGCGACGTCGCCCACGAAGGCCGGCTGGAAGCGCGACTGGCCGCCGGCCAGCGGCAGGACCGGGAGCGCCCGGGCGAGGCCGGCGAAGCGGTTGAAGAAGCTGTCGCCGGGCCCGAAGATCAGCGAGGGCCGGAACACGACCGCGTCCGGGCAGGCGGCGAAGACCCGTGCCTCACCCTCCGCCTTGGTGCGCGCGTAGAGCGACGGCGAGGCCGGATCGGCGCCGATCGCCGAGACCTGGATCATCCGGGCGCCCTGGCGCGCCGCGGCGCGGGCGATCGCCTCGGCCCCGTCGACCTGCAGCCGTGCGAAGCTCTGGGAGCCTGTCTCCTGCAGGATGCCGACGAGGTTGATCAGCACGTCCGACCGCTCGGCGGCCCGGGCGACCGAATCCGGGTAGCGCAGGTTCGCCTGGACGGCGACGATCTGGTTGACCTTCCCCAGCGGCTGCAGGAACAGCGCGAGGTCCGGCCGGCGCACCGCGACGCGGATCCGGTAGCCGCGCTTCGCCAGCGCCCGCACCACGTGCCGGCCCAGGAAGCCGGAACCGCCGTAGATCGTCACGAGCTGGTCCTGGGGGCGCAGGGAACCCGGCGCGGCGACGGAACGCGTCTGCGGACTGGTGTGCGCCGTCGCGGACGCCGTCGTGTTGTCTTGGCCGCTCATCGCCGTGGTCTCGAGCTCCTCGCGCGCGCCCCGGGGCGCCGTCAGGCGGCCTACTTAGCCTAACTTCGGCGCGATGGGAGCCGCCGAATGCACCGCCGCGCCATTCCGGTGAACAGCGCGGCGCGGATGACCGCTGCCGGAGGCCCGAGCGCCGCCGGCGCGACGCTGGTCACAGCGCTGGAACGGGTGCGGCCGCCGCGCATTCTTCCCCACCATACGGCCCTGCCGAATCGCGCGGATGGGACGCGCCGGGGACTTCGATGATTGTAGGGATGCTCGTTTCCGCGGCGATCGCGGTGTTCGGTCTGCTGGTGGCGCTCGGGTATGTCGGCCACCCGATCGACGCGCAGCTCGTCAGCAACTACGGCTGGAGCATCCTGATCATCGGCGTCGCGCTGTTCGTTCTGTTCACCTGGGCCCGGTACAGCCGGACCCGCAGGCGGCGCTCCGCCTGACTCCGCGCCTCAGGCAACCTTGATCCGGCGGCGCATCTCCCGCGCCACGGCCGGGCGTCCGCTCGGCCGGCCGCTCACCGCCCGCGGCGCGCCCACGATCAGGCTCTGCCGCTCGCGCGCGATGAACGCCGTCGGCATCTCGGCCTGGAGGTCGGCCTCCATGTCGCGCAGCGCCGTGTCGGAATGGGCCGGGTGCAGGTGGATGATCCCGAGCGCCTTGACGCCCGCGTTCCGGGCGAGCTCCACGCCCTTCTGCCAGGTCGAGTGGCCCCAGCCCCGGCAGGTCGGATACTCCCCGTCGGTGAACATGCCGTCGTAGACCATCAGGTCGGCGTCGGCGACGAAGGCGGCGAGCTCCGGATCCGGCCACGGGTCGCTGTGCTCGATGTCGCTGATCAGGCACAGGCGCCGGCCGCCGTGCTCGAACCGGTACCCGACCGAGCCCTGCGGATGGTTCAGCATGATCGTGGCGACCCGCGTCCCGTCCGGGAAAGCCAGGGTCTGGCCCGCCTCGAAGCCGTGGTGGTGAAAGGTGCAGCACAGCTTGTCGAGCGTAACCGGGAAGAGCGGCGGCGCGAACAGGCGGTCGAGGGTCGGCCCGGCCGATTCGCCGCCGAGGTTGCCGCAGTAGGTGTTGATGACCCGGTCGGGATCGAGGACCGCCGGCTTGAAGAAGGGCAGACCCGCGGTGTGGTCGAGATGCAGATGGCTGAACAGCAGGTCGACTTCCTGGGGCAGATCGGTCCGGTGACCCTGCCCGAGGTTGTAGATGCCCGAGCCCGCGTCGACGATGAACATGCGCTGGCCGCACCGCACCTCGATGCAGGGCGTGCTGCCGCCGAACTCGGCGTATTGCGGGCCGCTGACGGGCGTCGAGCCGCGGACGCCCCAGAAGCGGAGTGCGAGGTCCTGGTCGGCCGCCAGGATGGTCGGCTCGGAACTGTTCGACATGGCGATCACGAATCCGCGGACAGTCAGTCCCGATCACTTATGATCGAAACCCCGTCGCCGTTCCGGGAAGGTAGCTTTGAATACGGCAGGCCGACGGAGCAGGTGTACCGCTCATCCCCTGCCGTATCATGAATTGGTGTGCCGCACGCGGCCGTGATGTGCGTCCGCGCACACGCACGGGCCGCCGCGACGGGCCTTCGCATGCTCAGAGGGGCTCCGCGGCGGCCATGAGACCGGCCGCCGACCCGGCAAGAATGGGGCGTCCGGCCGCCGATCCGGCGAGTCCCGCGGCCAGCCAGGACGGGAGTGCGTCGCTGTACCGCGTCGGGAGCGGCGCGACCAGCGCCCCGAACGGATCGGGCGCGCGCTCGTAGACCGGCACGAAGCCCGCCATCTGCCGCGGCGACAGGCCCGACTCGGGCGCGGCCCAGCCGGCCCAGACCGTGTCGGGCACCGGGCGATGGGCGCGGTGGCCCGGAACGACCACCACCTCCTGGCCGGCGAAGGCCAGGGCTTCCGGCCGGCTGATGTCCCCCACCGCCCCGCCCCGGGCCGTGTAGGCCGCCCAGAAGGCGTTCTGGCCGCCGTCGGAATAGGTGGTGCGGACGGCGGGCTCGCCCGCCTCGGCGAGCGCGGTCATCCGCGCCTCCTCGACCGCCCGGCGGGTGGTGACGGCCGCCTCGACGGCGGGATCCCGCGCGGGCGCGAAGGCGTAGCGGCCGGCGACCACCGAGACCTGCAGCTCCTCCCGGCTGACCTCGAACCGGTCGGAGCCGGCCTTGAGGTCCCGCCAGAAGGCGATGTTGGGGTCGGTCCGGTGGCGGGCCATGTTCTCGGCCGTCATCCGGAACGGGTAGGACTGGAACTGGAAGGCCGCCTGCCCGCCGTTCAGCGCGTCCCGGGCGATGGCGTAGATCTCGCCGACCGTCCCGTTGGTCATGGCGAAGCAGCCCATGGACGAGCAGATCCCGTGCACCATCACGGCGGAGCCGGTGCCACCATGGGCCCGGTCGTAGGCGTTGGGATAGCCGACGTCGAAGGACAGGTAGTAGTGTGAGTTCGGGTTCATCTGGCGCCGGGGCACCGAGTAGAACCCCTCCGGGGTCTGCCGGTCGCCGCTCCTGCGCTTCGGCCCGAGCTGGCCGGACCAGCGGCAGATCGGGAAGGTCTTGATGTAGACATAGCCCGCCGCGCCCTTCTTCCAGACCTCGATCTCCGATTCCTTCTTGTAGGCCCGGAACAGGACCGGCGAGGCGGCCGTCACGCCCTTCTGCGCCATCAGGGCGAGGGTCGCGGCCGGAATCGGCGCCTCGGCCTTGCCCGCCTGCGCGGCGGCCGGGCCTGCGAGGGCCAGCAGAACGAGGCCGGCGGCGAGAGGAAGCGAGGTCGACAGGGGCATGAACCGTCCGCGCTGGATCGGCCGGGATGGCTGCCGGACGGGCGCGGCCTCGCGACCTGACGGATTATTGCGGCGGCCGTGAGGCTGCGCGTCCGGTCCATCCGGCGCCGCGACGGCGCGGCCGGACAACCGACGGTCACCCTCAGGCCGTCGGCGCCGGCTCCCGCTCGGGATCCGCCGGCACGGGCACGACGACGGCGCTGTTCTCCACGGCGATCACCGCGTCGAACGGCGCGGCGCTCTCCGCGAGGCCCGTCTCGGGCAGGCAGACGATGAGGCCGCGCCCGGCCCGCGCCTGCCGCAGCTGGGCGAGCCGCTCGCGCGCGCCCTCCGCCTTGCGCTCGTCCATCGCGACCGCCACCACGAGGATGTCGGGGTCGCGGGCGAGGCACCGGCTCAGCTCGATCGCCACCCGCTCGCGGGCGTTGATCGCGCCGTCCGCCAGCGCCCCGGTGCTGGGCTGGATCTCGACTTTGCTGTCGAGGCCGAGGCCGTAGACTGAGGCCTCGAGGCCCTCGTCGGCCAGCACCCGGCGCACCAGCTCGCGCACCCGCGGCTCGGCATTGGCCTCGCCGAGACTGATCCGGCCGAACAGCAGGTTCTCCTCCAGGCTCGCGGCCGGATTGACCCGCGAGGGGTCGTGGAACACCACCGCGCCGGCGAGGTGGGGCGGCAGCATCCGGGCGAAGGACCGACGCGCCTGCACGAGGCGGTCCTCGAACAGGCCGTCGATCAGGCCGAAGCGGTGGCGGGACTCGTTGTAGCGCAGCGCGAGGCCGATCAGCCGCGTGCGGTCGCGCTGGCCCGCAGGCCCCCGGCGCAGGCTCGCCGCGCTGGGCAGGCGCACCACGAGATCCTCGAAATAGCCCCGCTCGGCCGCCTGGAACAGCGAGTAGGCGTCGAACAGGGGGTGGTCGTTGGGCAGGTCGGCGAAGATCTCCACCGTGCTGCGGGCGACCGACAGGCCGATCTCGGTGAGCGGGCGGACCAGCCCCTCGGCCTCCAGGACCGCCCGCAGGTAGGGGTGGCGGGCGAAGCGCAGGGGCGCGAAGGTGCCGCCCACCGGCTCGCCGAACAGGATGTTCTCGCCGATGCTCGCCTGGTTGTTGTAGCGGTCGGGATCGAACGGCTCGACGAGGCGCTCGGCGCCCTTGGCGGCTAGCGCCACCCGCATGGTCCGGCGGGCGGTGACGATCGCGGCGGCGAGCCGCGGCTGGGCGGCCGGATCGAGCCGCCCGGTCAGACCGCGGGCGTACACGAAGCCGTCGAGGCCGGTGAGCCGGCTGATGCCGATCAGCGCGATGTCGTCGGGGGCGGTCGCCGGATCGGTTCCGTAGAGCAGGTTCTGGCGGAGGGAGCCCTCCATCAGGATCGCCTCGCCCGACGTGAAGGCGATCCGCCGGGCGCGCTCGGCGGCGTCGAAGTCGCGCAGGTCCGTGCCCGCGTAGGTGACGGCCCCGGCCGTCGGCTCGACTTGCCCGGCCAGCACCGCCGCCAGCGCGCGGGCGCCGCTGCCGCGGCTGCCCGTGATCGCCACGTGGCCCGGCATCGACACGGCGACGTCGACGCCGGTCAGGCGCTCGCCCGTGGCCGGGTCGAAGGCACCGACGCCCTCGGTGGCCAGGATCCCGGACCGGGGCAGCGGCAGGGCGGTGGACCCGGTCCGGGCGGCCCGTGCACGCCGGCCCTCCAGGGCCGCGATGGTGCGGGCGAGGTCGCGCAGGCGCGGGCGCACCGACCTGCGGACCATCCAGAGCCGCGCGCAGATCGCGGCGAGCCAGCCGGCGAGGCCGAAGGCGCCCACCGCCGCCACGAGGGCGGCCGGATCCACCGGCGCCGCGGGCGGCTGGCCCGGCCCCGAGCGCCAGAGCGCGGTGCCGGCGGCGATCGCCGGCAGGATCACCGCCAGGGCCAGGGCGGGCGCCCGGGCATAGGCCAGCCGCGCCTCGGCCCGCCCGACATTGGTCCGCATCGCGGCGACGCGGGCGGCGATGCGCCGGCGCTCGATGGCCGCCGCCCCGTGGTTGCGCACGGCGGGCAGCCGCCGGACGAGGTCGTTCAGGCTCTCCTCCGCGCGCGCGCTCGAGCGCAGGCGCAGCTCCTGCCGGTCGCGCGCGCGCTCGAGCACCAGCCCGTAGGCGAGGCCGATCGCCGCGAGGCCGATCACCGCCGCGGGGACCAGCCGGGGCGCGGCGAGCGCCGCGAAGCCGAGGGCCAGGATCAGCGCCGCGAGGGTCATCGCCGGCAGGACGATGCCGGCCGCGAGCAGGCGGTCGGCCCGGGCCAGCACCTCGCCGACGATCCGGGTGAGGCCGCGCGCCTCGTCCCGGGCTCCCGCCGGCGCGTCGAGGATCGCCTGCAGCACGCCCTCGCGGACGGCGTCCCCGGCCTTGTTCTGCGCCTTGAAGCACAGGCGCGCCACGAACCAGCCGACACCCGCCAGCGCCAGGGCGCAGACCGCGATGCACAGGAAGGCCGTGAGTTCGAGCTCGGCGGGGCGCATCGGCATGCCGGGGACGAGCACCAGTTCCCCGCCCGGGAGTTGCACCGCCACGCGCAGGAACGGGAGCACCGGCGCCTCGTCGCGCGGCAGGACCGCGATCAGGTCGCGCAGGCACAGGAGCGCGAGGGCGCAGAGCGGCGCGCCGATCCCGACCGCGAGGGCCGCCGCGACGGTGTGCTGGGGCCGCGCGGCGCGCCACGTCAGGAGGAGAGGATCGGATTCCATGCGTCTCCGGACAGGATCGGGCGTCGGGACCGTCGCGGGGGAATAGGCTCTCGCGCCGGTCACGGGAAGTGTCGCGGCAGATGTGGCGGGGCCTGTCGCGGGCCTCGGCCAGCCCTGCCGTGGGCCGCTGCGACATGTCGGCCGGCCTGTTTCCGGTCGTGGCCCTGGTTTGGAAGCGCTCCAGCGTTAAAACCATCGGGCACGATGGGGCGCGGCGCCGCCGGGGCTCGGTTCCGCGAGGCTCGGGTCCGCGACGCCGCAGGCGCCCCGGTTCCCTTCGCGCGGGCGTCCGGCGCGCCGCACGATGTCGACCGGGACCAGAGGGTGAGGCGAGGCTTGCGGCGAGGGGCTGAGACGACCGAGCGCCATCTCACGGCCCTCGCCAGGCGCGGGCCGGCCTGATGGCGCAGCTGTTCACTCCCGGGGCCGACGCGCTCTACCGCCTCGCCCTGATGACCGGCGTCGCCTGCCTGGTGGGTCTCCCGGTCCTGGCGGCCGGGATCGTGCGCTCGAACTACGTCACGGGCGTCGGGATCGCGCCGGCGCAGCCGCTGCCGTTCAGCCACAAGCACCATTCCGGCGAGCTCGGCATCCAGTGCCGCTACTGCCACACCACGGTCGACCGGGAGGCCACCGCCGGGATCCCGCCGACCCACACCTGCATGACCTGCCACTCGCAGATCTGGACCGGCTCCGAGATGCTCAAGCCGGTGCGCGACAGCTACGCGCAGGACAAGCCGCTGGAGTGGAAGCGGCTGAACAAGCTGCCGCAATACGTCTACTACAACCACTCGGTCCACGTGACGAAGGGGATCGGCTGCTCGACCTGCCACGGCGACGTCACGTCGATGCAGATGACCTACCGGGCCAACGCCTTCGAGATGCAGTTCTGCCTCGACTGCCACCGGGCCCCGGAGAAATACGTCCGCACGCCGGATCAGGTCTGGAACATGACCTGGAAGCCGCCGTCCGACCAGGCGACCCTGGGCCCGAAGCTCGTGGCCCAGTACCATATCCGCGGCGGGGAGCGGCTGACCGAATGCGGGATCTGCCACCGATGACCGGCGCCCCCGACATCGCGGCCCTGCGCGAGAAACTCGCCGGCGGCGACGGGCCGCGCTTCTGGCGCAGCCTCGACGCCGTGGCCGACAGCCCGGAGTTCCGCGCCTATCTGGCGGCCGAGTTCCCGTCGGCGTCCCGGCTCGCCGCCGCCCCGGAGCGGCGCGGCTTCCTGAAGCTCATGGCCGCGTCCTTCGCGCTGGGCGGCCTCACCGCCTGCGGCGGCGGAGGCGGCCGCGACTACGAGGTGCCCTACGTCAACCAGCCCGAGCGGATCGTGCCGGGCACGGACCTGTCCTACGCCTCCTCGGCCCTGTTCGACGGCTTCGGCAACGGCATCCTGGTCACCACCCGCAACGGCCGCCCCCTGAAGATCGAGGGCAATCCCGAGCATCCCTGGAGCCGCGGCGGCACGGACGTGCTGGCCCAGGCCTCGGTCCTCGGGCTCTACGACCCGTTCCGCTCCCAGGCGGTGCAGCATCTCGGCCGGCCGAGTTCCTGGGCGGCGTTCCGGGCGGACCTGCAGGCGCGGATGCCGGGCTGGCGCGCGGGCCGCGGCGAGGGCCTCGCCCTGCTCACCGGCCCGGTGACGTCGCCGGGCGTGGCGGCCCAGATCGCGCGGCTGCGGGCCGCCTACCCGGCTTCGCGCTGGTACACCGGCGCCGGGGCGGGGCGCGCCGGGATCTACGAGGGCGCCCGCCAGGCCTACGGCCGGCCGCTGGAGACGATCCCGGATTTCGGCCGCGCCCGCACCATCGTGGCGCTGGACGGCGATTTTCTGGACCTCGGGCCCGGCCAGGTCGGCCTGTCGCGGCGCTGGAGCGAGGCGCGGCGCGCGGCCTACGCGGAGGGCCGCCTCCTCACCCTGCACGCGGCGGCGCCGACCCCGACGCTGACCAGCGCCAAGGCGGATCGCGGCCTCGTGGTCCCGGCCGGCCGGCTGGAGGACCTCGCCCGGGACCTGCTCGCCCTGGCCGCCGGCGGCGCGGCCCCTGCGGGCGACGATCCCGTCGCGCGCTGGACGCGGAGCGCCGGGACGGCGCTCGCCGGGGCCCGGGGAAGCGGCATCGTCACCGCCGGCCTGACCGCGAGCCCCGAGTTGCACGCGCTGGTCCACCGCCTCAACGGCGCCCTCGGCAACACCGGCGCGACCCTGGTCCACACGGCGCCCGCGGAGGAGACCGGCGCTGGGACCCTGGCAGAGCTCGCGGAGGCGATGGATCGGGGCGCCGTCCAGGTGCTCGTCGTGCTCGGCGCCAATCCGGTCTACGAAGCGCCGGGCGTCCTCGATTTCGCCGCCCGGATGGCGCGCGTGCCGCTCAAGATCCACGCGGGGCTCTACTACGACGAGACCGGCGCGCACGCCGACTGGCACCTGCCCGCCGCCCACCCGCTGGAATCCTGGGGCGACATCCGATCCCTCGACGGGACGGTGGGGCTGATCCAGCCGACCGTCGCGCCCCTGTACAACGGCCGCACGCCGGCGGAGATGCTGGCCTTCCTGGCTGGCGGTGAGGGTGGGGAGAGCGGCCAGGACGCGCTGGGCCTCCTCAAGGCGCAGGCGCGGAATCCCGGCGAGGACGACGCGGCTCTCGAAACCCGCTTCACGGAAGCCCTGCGCCTCGGCTTCTGGGCGGGCAGCGCGCGCCCGGCCGAGACCGTCGCGCTGACGCAGGCCGCGGCCCCCGCGGCCGCTCCATCCCCCGCGCCCGCGGGCGAGGTCGAGGTGCTGTTCCGGCCCGATCCGACGATCTGGGACGGCACCCATGCCGACCTCGCGTGGCTGCAGGAGCTCCCGAAGCCCCTGACCAAGGTGGTCTGGGAGAACGTGGTCGCGGTGAGCCCGCGCCTCGCCGAGCGCGAGGGGATCGCGACGGGCGACATCCTGCGGGTCGAGGCCGGCGGCCGCGCCGTCGAGGGGCCGGCCTGGATCCTGCCCGGCCAGGCCGAAGCCAGCGTCACCCTCACCCTCGGCTACGGTCGCGACGTGCCGGACCACCTCGCCCGCGGCCTCGGCTACGATTCCGCGCCCCTGCGCCCGGCCGGTTCGACCTGGCGGCTCGCCGGCGCCCGGCTGACGAAGACCGGCCGCGCGCGCAAGCCGGTGACAACCCAGCATCTTGGCACGATGGAGGGGCAGGATCTCGTGCGCGTGCAGGCCCTGGGCGCCGCGCCCGCGGGCGATCCCAAGGGCGCGCCGGCTCCCGCCTCGTTCTACCCGCCCCCGGAGAGCCAGGATCGCTGGGTCGCCGCGCAATGGGGCATGGCCATCGACCTCGACGCCTGCATCGGCTGCAACGCCTGCGTCACCGCCTGCCAAGCGGAGAACAACATCCCCGTGGTCGGGCGCGAGGAGGTCGCTCTCGGCCGCTGGATGGGCTGGCTGCGGGTCGACCGCTATTACGCGGGCGCGCTTGACGCGCCGACGACGCATTTCCAGCCGGTGCCCTGCATGCATTGCGAGCAGGCGCCCTGCGAGCTCGGCTGCCCCGTGGAGGCGACGCTCCACGACAGCGAGGGCCTGAACCTGCAGGTCTACAACCGCTGCGTCGGCACCCGGACCTGCCAGAGCTACTGCCCCTACAAGGTCCGCCGCTTCAACTACCGCGACTATACCGGCGGCATGACCCCGGTGGAGCAGCAGCAGCGCAATCCCGAGGTCACGGTCCGGTCCCGCGGCGTGATGGAGAAGTGCACCTACTGCATCCAGCGGATTACGGCCGCCCGGATCACCTCCGCCAAGGATGCCCACGCGCCGATCCCCGACGGGACCGTCGAGACCGCCTGCCAGGGCGCCTGCCCGACCCGGGCGATCACCTTCGGCAACGTCGCCGACCCGGGGAGCCAGGTCTCGGCCGCCCGCCGGGACACGCGGGAATACGCGCTCCTCGGCCACCTGAACACGCGGCCGCGCACCACCTACCTCGCCGGGCTCGCGCCCGCCGCGGACTCGGACGGACGGGAGGGCTGAGCATGTCCGGCGCCCTCTCCGGCGGCACGCAGCCCGGATCCCTGATCCGGCCCGACGAGACCCTCCAGGGGATCGGCGGCGCGGTCACGGCGATCCCGCTGACCCATCCGGGCAACCGGCGCTGGTGGATCGCCTTCGCGGGGGCGGCCACGCTCCTCGGCCTGTTCCTCCTCACCCTCGGCTACCTGCTCTACGCCGGCCCCGGCATCTGGGCGAACAACAACGCCGTCGTCTGGGCGCTCGACATCGCGAGCTACGACTGGTGGATCGGCGTCGCGTCCGGCAGCCTGCTGGTCTCGGCGATCCTGCTCCTCCTCGGCGCGGAGTGGCGCGGGGCGGTGAACCGCGTCGCCGAGACCCTGGCGCTGCTGGCCACGGCGGCCGCCGGGCTCTACCCGATCATCCATCTCGGGCGGCCTTGGTTCTTCTTCTGGAACCTGCCCTACCCCAACACCTACGATCTCTGGCCGCAGTTCCGCTCGCCGCTCCTCTGGGACGCGATCGACATCGTGTCCTTCCTGGTGATCTGCGTGAGCCTCTGGTTCATCGGCCTGCTGCCGGACCTCGCGACGCTGCGCGACCGGGCGCACCTGGAGGCGATGCGCCAGTTGGAGACGAAGGCGCCGACCCGGAAGCTCGCCGTCCTGCGCGCGCAGGTCTACGGCATCCTCGCCTCGGGCTGGCGCGGCTCGGCGGCCCACTGGCAGATCTGGGTCCAGGCCTACCGGACGGTGGCGCTGCTCGGCGTGCTGCTGGTTGTCTCGGTCCAGACCGGGGCCTCGGTGATGCTGGCGGGCTCGCTGATGCCCGGCTGGCACAGCACGCTGCTGCCGGTGAGCTTCCTGGTCAACGCGGTCTATTCCGGCGTCGGCGTCACGGCGGTGATCGTGATGCTGATCCGCCGCGTCTACGGCCTCGAAGCCCTGGTGACCGACCGCCACCTCGACGTGCTCGGGCGGCTGCTGCTCTGCCTCGGCTGCGCCAGCGCCTACTGCTACGCGGCCGAGTACTTCGACACGTTCCTCAACGGCGACGCCGAGGGGCGCGGCGTCCTGGTCCGGCGCATGACCGGCGACCACGCCCTCGTGTCCTGGACGGCGGTCCTGTGCCTCGTCCTACCCGCCCAGATCCTGTGGTCGGCCCGGGCCCGCACGGCGCCGCTGGCGCTTGCGACGGTCGGCCTCCTCGTGGCCATCGGCGCCTACGCCGACCACGTCATGGTCCTGGTCGTCACCCTGACCCAGGACTTCCTGCCCTCCTCAAGGCTGCCCTACACGACCGACGTCTGGGGCATCGCCACCTTCGCGGGCTCGATCGGGCTGTTCCTGACCCTGCTGCTCCTGTTCCTGCGCTACCTGCCGGCCGTCTCGATCGTCGAGAGCCGCCGCCTCGCCCTGACGGTGTCGCCGGCCGCCCAGGAGGCCGCCCGCGCGGCCGCGTCCCGGGCCACGGGCCGCCCGGAGGAGAACCCGGTCACCGCGCCCCTGTGGGGCGTGTCGGCGACCTTCGCGAGCCAGGGCGACCTCGCGGCCGCCCTCCAGGCGGTTTCCGGGCTCGGCCCGGATCAGGTCCATCTCGACGGGCACGGCCCGGTGCCGATGCCCCGCACCCTGCGGCCCCTGGGCCTGGAGGGGCGCTCGATCCTGCCCTACGCCCTCGGCGGCGCCCTGCTCGGCGGCTTCGGCTTCTTCGCCATGTGCGTCTACGCCACGGCCTACGACTACGTGTTCCTGATCGGCGGACGCCCGCGCCTGTCCTGGCCCTCCTTCGTGGTCCCGAGCGTCTCCTTCGCGATGATGGCGGGCTGCGTGGCGATCCACCTCGCGCTCCTCGTGCTTAACCGCCTGCCCCGCCTGAACCACCCGGCCTTCAACATCCCGGGCTTCCTGCGGGCCTCGGAGGACCGGTTCTTCCTCTCCGCGGAGGCGCGCGGCGACCGGTTCGACGCGGGCCGGATCGAGCGGCGGCTCGCGTCCCTGCCGGCCGAGGCCGGCCGCCCCCTCGAGATCCGGCGGATCCCGCGATGAGGCGCGCCCTCCTCGCCTGCCTGGCTCTCGCGCCCCTCGCGGCCTGCGGCGAGGCCGACATGGCCGATCAGGCCCGGGCCAAGACCTGGGACAGGAACCCGTTCTTTCCCCGCGAGATCACCATGCGCCAGCCGGTGGCCGGCACCGTGCCGCGGAGCGATCCGGCCCGCGCGGCGCCCCAGCCGCAGACGATCAGCCGGGCGCTGCTCGACCAGGGCCGCGAACGCTACGGTGTGTTCTGCACACCCTGCCACGGGCAGGACGGCCGCGGCGCCGGGATGATCGTGGCCCGGGGCTTCCCGCACGCCGGCGACCTCACCGCCGGGCCCGTGCGCGCGGCCTCCGCGTCCGAGCTCTACGACGCGATCTCGAACGGCCGGAAGGCGATGTTCGGCATGGCCCAGATGATCCCCTCCGCCGACCGCTGGGCGATCGTCGCCTATGTCCGCGCCCTCCAGCTCAGCCAGGACGCCCCGGTGGCGAGCCTGCCGGCGGAGGATCGCGCGCGGCTGGAGGCGACGCCGTGAGGCGCCCCGCCCTGCTCGGCCTCGCCGGCCTCGTCCTCCTGGCCGTCTGCCTGACCGCGGGCGGATGGCGCGGAGCCGCGGCCTCGTATCTCGCGGCGTGGCTGGTCCTCCTCGCCCTGCCGGTCGGTGCCCTGCCGGTGGTCATCGTCGCCGAGCGCTTCGGCGAGCGGGTCCGCGCGCGCGGCGGCATCGAGATGCTGGCGGGTCTGCGCCGGCTGACGGCGCTGATGCCGGTCGCGGCCGTGCTGGCGCTGCCGCTCCTGGCCGCCGCGCCCCTGCTCTATCCCTGGGTGAGCGCCCCGGCGCGAACGCCCCTGGCCGCCCTGTGGTTCACGGTGCCGTTCTTCGCGGTCCGGGTGATCGTCTACCTCGCGGCCTGGATCTGGCTGGCGCTGCGCTTCGCCAAGCCGTTCGACGCGCCCGGCGAGGGGCGGACCGTGCCGGCGGTGGGGCTGCACGCGGTCGTCGGCACGCTGTTCGTCACCGACGTCGTCGCCTCCCTGGATCCGCGGCTCGACTCGACCCTCCTGGGCCTCCTGGTGATGACGGCGTGGAGCGGCCTCGCCTTCGCGGCGGCGATCCTGCTGGCCTGGGAGGAGCCGGAGCCCGTGGGCCGCGGCCGCACGGCTCCCGGACGAGGCCGGCTGGTGCCCCTCGTGGTGCTCCTCGGCCTCTGGGCCTACCTGCACTTCGTGCAGTTCCTGATCGTCTGGTCGGCCAATCTGCCGCCCGAGGTGGCGTGGTACTTCGCCCGCGGCGGCTGGGTCGGGCGGGCGCTGGCGATCGTGGCCGGCGCGGTGGTGGTGCTGGCCGGCCTCGCGACCCTCCGGCCCGGGCGCCCGACCACCCGGATCCTGGCCGGCGGGGCGCTCGCCGTCCACGCCCTGGAGATGTTCTGGCTGATCACCCCGGCGGTGCGCGACCGCTTCGTCCTCCGGCCGAGCGACGTGCTGGCCGCCGGCGCCGTGGCCTGCCTCGCGGCCGCGCTGCGCCCGCTGATACGTCCGCGCGCCGATCGGGCAGCCTCCGACGCCCGCCGCGCCGGGAGGCCGGCGTGAGCGCGGACGGACCCACCGGCCTGATCCCGGCGATCCTGGCGGGGCTGACCCTGCGCGGCACCGGCCTCCTGAACGGGCGGCCGCCGCGCCCGGCGGCCAATTCCCAGCGCGATCCCGACGATCCCGGGCACGAGACCAGCGACGTCAACGTCCGCAACACCGTGCTGGTGATGGCGGGCCTCGCGCTGACGGCGCTGGCGGTCGTCGGCACGATGGTCTGGCTGATGAGCACCTTCGCGGCGAGCCAGCGGCGGGCGCTCCCTGCCCTGACGCCGCAGCAGACGACGCGGCTTGAGCCGCCGCCGCCGAACCTGCAGGCCGACCCTTACGCCGATCTCGACCGCGAGCGGGCGGCGGCCGCGGCGCACCTCTCCGGCTACGGTTACCGGGACGAGGCCCGCACCCGCGCCCGCATCCCGATCGGGCGGGCCATGGACCTGACCGTCGGCCGCTCCCTCGAACCGGCGGAGCCCGCTGCGCGATGACGCCGAGCCACGATTCCCTCCAGCTCTGGCCCGCCGCGGTCTCCGCCACCGCGAGCGAGACCGACCTGCTCATCCTGGCCTTCACGGTCCTGACGCTGCTGCTGACCGTGCCGGTCTTCGTGGCGATCACCTACTTCGCCCTGCGCTACCGCGAGGGCTCCGAGGCGGACCGGAGCCCCTCGGGCATCCGCTCGAACCTCATCGAGATCAGCTGGATGCTGATCCCGTTCCTGCTGACGCTGATCTTCTTCGTCTGGGGCGCGCGGCTGTTCATCCAGTCGAAGAACCCGCCCCCCGACGCCATGGTGGTCGAGGCGATCGGCCGGCAGTGGATGTGGAAGTTCCAGCACCCGACGGGCCAGTCCGAGATCAACAACCTGCACCTGCCGATCGGCCAGCCGATCCGCCTGCATATCATCAGCCAGGACGTGATCCACGCCCTCTACCTGCCGGCCGTGCGGATGCAGGTGGCGGCCCTGCCCGACCGCTATACCGACCTGTGGTTCAAGGCCGACAAGGTTGGCACCTACCACCTCTACTGCTCGGAATATTGCGGCACCGACCATTCCGTGATGGGCGGCGAGGTCACCTTCATGAACCCCGGCGACTACCAGGACTGGCTGACCCACGCGGGCGCGCAGCAGGGCAAGGTCGCGGCCGGTCGCGCCCTCTACGAGGCCTATGGCTGCGCCGGCTGCCACGAGCCCGGCTCCCCCGTGAAGGCGCCGAGCCTCGCCGGCCTCTACGGCAGCCAAGTGACGCTCGCCGACGGCCGCACCGTCACGGCCGATGACGGATGGCTGCGCGAGAAGATCCTGAACCCGAACGGCGACCGGCTCGCCGGCGGGGGCAAGCAGGTCATGCCGAGCTTCGCCGGCCGGATCCCGGCGGACGAACTCGGCACGCTGATCGATTTCCTGAAATCCTATGCGGGCCCGGCCTCCGGCAAGGCCGCGGACGCGACGCCGCCGGGAGCGACACGATGAGCGCATCGGGCAGCATCGGCGGCACCGCCCGCCGGGAACCCCACGCCCCGGAATCCACGATCGGGCGCAAGGCCGACTACCTGCACGCGGAATCGACTCTGCGCTCGTGGTTCCTCACCACCGACCACAAGCGCATCGCGCTCCTCTACCTCGCCTCGATCACCGGCTTCTTCGTGATCGGCGCCCTGGCGGCCGGCGTGGTGCGCCTCGCGCTGATCGTGCCCAACGGCGCGATCATGACCAACGACACCTACAACAAGGCCTTCACCATCCACGGGGTGGTGATGGTCTGGTTCTTCCTGATCCCGTCGATCCCCGCGACCTTCGGCAACTTCCTGATCCCCTTGATGATCGGGGCCAGGGACCTCGCCTTCCCGAAGCTCAACCTGACGAGCTGGTACGTGTTCATGGCGGGCGCCCTGTTCACCCTGGTCTCGGTGGTGCTGGGCGGTGTCGATACCGGCTGGACCTTCTACGCCCCGCTCTCGACGGCCTTCTCGAACACCTGGGTGCTGCCGGCGCTGATCGGCGTGACCATCGTGGGCTTCTCGTCGATCCTGACGGGGCTCAACTTCGTGGTCACGATCCACACCATGCGGGCGCCCGGCATGACGTGGTTCAAGCTGCCGATCTTCGTCTGGGCGCACTACGCCACGAGCCTGATCTTCCTGCTGGCGACGCCCGTCATCACCACCGCGCTGATCCTGCTGATCGCGGAGCGCGCCTTCCACATCGGCGTGTTCGACCCGGCCTATGGCGGCGACCCGGTGCTGTTCCAGCACCTGTTCTGGTTCTACTCGCACCCGGCCGTGTACATCATGGTCCTGCCCGGCATGGGAGTGATCTCCGAGATCGTCCCGGCCTTCGCGCAGAAGAAGCTGTTCGGCTACCGCTTCGTCGCCTACGCGTCGATCGGGCTGGCCTCCGTGACCTTCTTCGTCTGGGGCCACCACATGTTCGTCAACGGCCAGAGCGACTTGGCCTCGCTGGTCTTCTCCGCCCTGTCCTTCGCGGTGGCGGTGCCCTCGGCCGTGAAGGTCTACAACTGGACCGCCACGATCCATAAGGGAGCCCTGCGGCTCGACACGCCGATGCTCTACGCGATGGGCTATATCGGCCTGTTCGTGCTCGGCGGCCTCACCGGCCTCTACCTCGCGACGCTCGCCATCAACCAGCACATCCACGCGACCTACTTCGTGGTCGCGCATTTCCACTACATCATGGTCGGCGGCACGGTGCTGGCGTTCCTGGGCGGCCTGCACTTCTGGTGGCCGAAATTCACCGGCCGGATGTACAGCGAGCCCTGGGGCCGGGTCTCGGCGCTGCTGATCTTCATCGGCTTCAACGTGACCTTCTTCCCGCAGTTCATCCTGGGCTATCTGGGGATGCCGCGACGCTACGCGACCTATCCGGCCGAGTTCCAGCTCCTGAACGTTCTGTCCTCGGCGGGCGCTACGATCCTGGCGGCGGGCTACATCTTCCCGATGCTCTACCTCGTCTATTCCCTGTGGTTCGGGCGGAAGGCGCCCGCCAATCCGTGGAACGCGAAGGGACTCGAGTGGGAGACCGCCTCCCCGCCGCCGACACACAATTTCCTGTCGCCGCCGGAGGTGCCGCGCATCCCCTACGACTATCCGATCCAGGCCCAGGAATCCCGGGACCAGCACGGATGAGCGCGCCCCTGGCCGACGGCGTCGGGGTCACCCGCGCCCACCATTTCGAGACCGTCGCGCAGCAGCGCGCGGCGGCGACGCTCGGCATCTGGGCGTGGCTGATCACCGAGCTCCTGCTGTTCTCGGCCCTGTTCCTGGTGGCGCTGATCACCCGGATCCAGCACCCCGAGGCGACCATCGCGGCGGCCAAGCACCTCAAGTTCTGGATCGGCGCCACCAACACCGTGGTGCTGATCTGCTCCAGCCTGACCATGTCGATGGCGATCGAGTTCTCGCGGATGGGCTGGCAGCGCGCCATGGTGCGGGCGATGCTGGCGACCGCGGCGCTCGGCGGCCTGTTCCTCGTGCTCAAGGGCTACGAGTACTACGCCGACTGGGCCGAGCACATGATGCCGTTCCTCTCCGACCGGCCCTTCGCGCTCGCCGAGACGCCGGCGGCACGGCTGTTCGTGAACCTCTACTACGTCGCGACGCTGCTGCACGCGCTGCACCTGTTCACCGGCATCGCACTCCTGCTCGGCATGACCTGGCTGGCCGCCAAGGCCGGTTTCCTCGCTCGGCACCAGAACTGGATCGAGGTCTACGGTCTCTACTGGCACTTCATCGACCTCGTCTGGATCCTAGCCTTCCCGATCCTCTACGTGGTGAACCGGTAGGATGCGGAACCCCCTCGCGACCCTGAGCGCCGACGAGCGCGCCCTGCTCCGGAAGCGCCTGCGCACGCCCGTCCTCACCTTCCTGGCGCTGCTGGCCCTTCTCGCCGTCAACGTCACCCTCGGCGCCACCCTCCCCTTCGCGCAGGTCTGGATCGTCGAGCTCGCCGTCGTCGCCGTGATGGTGGCGCTGATCCTCCTCGTCTCCATGGAGGTGATCCACGAGCCGCCGCTGATCCGGCTGTTCTCGGGACTCGGCTTCTTCTGGGTCGCCATCATGGTCGGCATGACGCTGACCGACTATCTCGCCCGCTGACCCGCGCGAAAGCCGTTGTCGGGGCGGCCGAACGCTCCTAAACGTCGCCGCTTCCCCGCATGGCCCGGCTGCAAGACGATGTGCGAACTGCTCGGCATGAGCGCCAACGTGCCGACCGACATCCGCTTCTCCTTCGCGGGGCTCGCCCGGCGCGGCGGCGAGACCGGGCCCCACGCCGACGGCTGGGGCATCAGCTTCTACGACGGCCGCACCTGCCGCAGCTTCCACGAGCCGGAGCCGAGCGCCCGCTCGCAGCTCGCCCGGCTCCTGCGCGACATGCCGATCAAGAGCCGGATCGTCGTCGCCCATGTCCGCAAGGCCAATCGCGGCCGGGTCAGCCTGGAGAACACCCACCCGTTCTCCCGGGAATTGTGGGGCCGCCGCTGGACCTTCGCGCACAACGGCCAGCTCAAGGGCGTGAAGCGGCTGCCGCTGGGCGGCTTCATGCCGATCGGGTCCACCGACAGCGAGCACGCCTTCTGCTGGATGCTCGGCCGGCTCCAGGCCCGGTTCCGCGCCCTGCCCCGGCCCGAGACCCTCGACCGGGCGGTGGCCGACCTCGCGGGCGAGCTGCACGCGCTCGGCGTGTTCAACATGCTGCTCACCGACAGCCGCACCCTCTACGCCCATTGCGGCAAGCGCCTCTGCTATCTCACCCGCTGCGCGCCCTTCGGGAAGGCCACCCTGATCGACGAGGACTGGCAGGTGGATTTCGCCCAGGAGACCACCGAGCACGACGTGGTGACGGTCATCGCCACGCAGGCGCTGACCCGGGACGAGTGCTGGACCGATCTCGCCCGCGGCGACGTCCTGACCCTGCGCGACGGGGCGATCCGGCTGTTGAGACCGAGCAACTTAGCTTAAGTGTGTTTTGCCTGAGGGTGCATGCCCGCGCCCGATGCGCTAGAACTCCGGTAACAGGAGCGCATCGGCCGGACTTCCGCACCGGGTCGAGCCGGCAAGCGCCCCACCTCGACCCGCTCCGGACCACAGGTCGAGCCACGATGAGTTGACGAGCGCGATACGCATGACCCGCGACGACACCGACACCGTCCTGTCCCAGGAGGACGGGACTCGGGATGGCCGCCCGAACCTGGCGCCCGGCATCCGCACGCATCTCGGTGAGCACCTGCGCACGGTCTACGAGCGGATCGGCGAGGAGACGATGCCGTCCCGCTTCGCCGAGTTGATCGAGAAGCTCGAGGCGGCCCTGCGTGCCCGCGGCGAGGCGATCGAGCCGGAATTCCGCAACGGTCTGCTCGCGGCCGTGCCGTCGCTGCGCGCCTTCGCGCTGTCGCTGACCTCGAACCCGGCCCGCTCGGACGACCTCGTGCAGGACACCCTGCTGAAGGGCTGGCAGCACCGCGCGCGCTTCCAGCCGGGCACCAACCTGAACGCGTGGCTGTTCACGATCCTGCGCAACATCTTCTACTCGGACCATCGCAAGCGGGTCCGCGAGGTCGAGGATCAGGACGGATCCTACGCGGCCCGGCTCGCCACCGCCCCGCACCAGGGCGACCGGCTCGACGTCGAGGACCTGCAATCGGCGCTCGCGAAGCTGCCGCCGGACCAGCGCGAGGCGCTGGTGCTGGTCGGTGCCGAGGGCGTCTCCTACGAGGAGGCCGCGACCATCATGGGCTGCAAGGTCGGCACCGTGAAGAGCCGCGTCAGCCGCGCCCGCGGCCGACTCGCCGAGCTCCTGGGCTACGACGAGGAGGACCTCGGCTCCGACCGGTTCATCCAGTCGGCGATGCCGAAGGACGCGTAGGCGCCCGGCCCGAACCGGGCCGGAAGTCCACAAAAAAAGATGCATCCGATTCCGGGGATCGGGCGTTACCGGCCCGAGCTTCGCTGCGCCAGCGCGGCGAGACACCACGGAACGGAGATGCATCGCATGACCTTCAAGACCCTCATCGCCGCCTCGGCCCTCGCCCTCTCGCTGCCGCTGGCGGCCCAGGCCCAGGGCACCATCCCGGGCGCCGAGCGCGGCGCGGCGGCCGGTGCCGATGCGGCCGGCCCGATCGGCGGCATCGTCGGCGGCGCGGTCGGTGCGGCCACCGGCACGGTGGGCGGCATCCTCGGCGTCGACATGGCCCCGCGCTTCCGCAGCTACGTCCGCGAGCGCAACGTCCGCTCCTACGACTACGACGGTCGCGTCGCCGTCGGCACCACCCTGCCGGCCTCGGGCGTGACCTACTACGACGTGCCGAGCGAGTACCGCGTGCAGCCGGGCTACCGCTACACCGTGGTGAACGACCGCCCGGTGCTGGTCGACCGCGGCCACCGCATCGTCGAGGTCATCGACTGAGACCCTGGGCCGGTCTCGCACCGGCCCTAACGCCCCCGGAGCCCGGCTCCGGGGGCATTCCCGCAGCCGCGGCCGCCGGCGCAACGCTTCATCCGTCCGGCCGTTGATGACGGTTCGACCCGTGAGGCGACCATGAGCGACACTCCCACCGATCCGAAATCCACCCTGCCGGAACCGGTGCGCGACCATCTCGGCCAGCAGCTGCGCAGCGTCCTGCCGGTCGGGTCCGACAAGCCGCGCTTCCTCGGCGACGACCCGGTGCCGGACGAGTTCGAGCCCCAGATCCGCCGGCTCGAGACCCGCCTCAAGACCCACGAGGAGGGCACCGGCGCCGTCGGTCAGGCCCTCGACCAGATCCTCGACGCCTTCGGGGTGAAGCCGCGGGACGACGACACGCGCGCGGACTGAGCCGTCGACCGAGCCGTCAGACGCGCGGCTTCGTCGCCAGGATGTCGCGGATCTCGGAGAGGAGCTTCACGTCGGCCGGCACCTCGTCGGGCTTCTTGGTCTCGGCAAGCTGGAGACGGTTCATCGCCCGGATGACGAGGAACAGCACGAAGGCGACGATCGCGAAGTTCAGCGTCAGGGTCAGGAACTGGCCGTAACCGATGACGGCGCCCTGCTTCTTCGCGTCCACGTAGGGCAGGCCGGCCTGCACCTTCGACGACAGCGGGATGTAGTAGTTCGAGAAATCGAGCCCGCCCGTGATCGCGCCGATCACCGGCATGAAGATGTCCTGGACCGCCGAATTGACGATGGCCCCGAAGGCCGCGCCGATGATCACGCCGACCGCGAGATCGACCACATTCCCGCGCAGCGCGAACTTCTTGAATTCCTCGAGCATCGCCGAATCCCCCTCGCCGAACGCCGCCAAGGTAGGGGATCATCCCGCGACGGCCAGTGCCTAGTCCGGCTTCACCGCCGCGGCCCGCGCCTCCGCGGCGCTCTCGGGCTGCGCCTCGGCGCCGGCGGCCGACCGTTCCCCGGCCGGGGCGGCCAGCTCCGCCTTGAGCCGGCGGCGGTACTGGGCGGCGACCACCGGGATGGTCAGCAGGTAGCCGCCGCTCACCGCCACCAGCGCCTCGAACGGGTAGCTGATCAGGATGCCGAAGGCCGCGACGCCGAACAGGAAGATCGGCAGGACGAGGCTGCGCGGCACCCGCTTGCCCATGGTCTTGCCCGAGTAGGTCGGGACCGTGGAGACGACCAGCAGGGCGATGCACAGCACGTAGATCAGGACCGCCGGCGCCGCCCAGGTCTCGATGCCGAAGCCCAGGAAGTGCAGGTAGAGCGGCAGCATCGCGGTGAGCGCCCCCGCCGGGGCCGGCATGCCGACGAAGAAGTCCTTCTTCCATTCCGGCCGGTTCGGGTCGTCCAGCATCGCGTTGAAGCGGGCGAGGCGCAGCGCCATGGCGATGGCGAAGATCAGCGCCACGATCCAGCCCACCGACTTCAGGTGGAACAGCACGAAGCCGTAGAGGATGAGCGCCGGGGCGCAGCCGAAATTGACGAAGTCGGCGAGCGAGTCGAGCTCCGCGCCGAAGCGCGACGTCCCCTTGAGCAGCCGCGCCACCCGCCCGTCGATCCCGTCCAGCACGCCGGCCACCACCACGGCGATGACGGCGGGCTCGAACTTGCCCTCGAAGGCCAGCCGGATCGCCGTCAGCCCGAGGCAGAGCGCCATCAGGGTGATCATGTTGGGCGCGATCATCCGGAACGGCACCGGCTTGAACCGGCGCGGCCGCGGCTCGTTCGGGTCGGGCGCGAAGGGCGGGAAGAGATCGTCCATGGCCGCCTCAGATCCGCTTGAACAGCCGCTCCGGGCCGCCGCCGAGATCGGCCAGCACCGTCTCGCCGGCCACCGCCTTCTGGCCGAGGCCGACCAGCACGGTCGAGCCGGCCGGCAGATAGACGTCCACCCGCGAGCCGAAGCGGATCAGGCCGAACCGCTCGCCGACGCCGAGCACGTCGCCCGCCGAGACGAAGCCGACGATGCGCCGGGCCACGAGGCCGGCGATCTGCACCACGCCGACCCGCTTCGGCTGGCCCGCATGGGTCGTCTCGATGACCATGCCGTTGCGCTCGTTGTCGTCGCTGGCCTTGTCGAGCTCGGCGTTCAGGAACAGGCCCGGCGTGTAGTGGATCTGGCCGATCCGGCCGGCCACCGGCACACGGTTCACGTGGCAGTCGAACACGTTCATGAACACCGAGACCCGCAGGGTCGGCACCTGCGGCAGGTCGAGCTCGGGCGGCGGCAGCACGGTGGCGATGAGGTTCACGCGGCCGTCGGCGGGCGAGATCACGAGCCCGTCGGCCACCGGGGTGACGCGCTCCGGATCGCGGAAGAAGTAGCAGACCCAGAGGGTCAGGATCAGGAAGATCCAGCCGAAGAACTGGGAGAAGTAGCCCGCCAGCACCGTCAGCACGATGCCGATCAGGATGAAGGGGTAGCCCTCCTTGTGGATCGGCACGAGCGTCCGGCGGATCGTCTCGATCAGGTCGGTCATGGGGTCAATGGACTCGAGAGGGGCGCGGGCGGGGACGACAAGCGGGCGGACGTGTCGGACCGGCGGATGGCAGTCCGCCGGGCCGCCGTCAACTTTCCAGGGGTCGCGGGACGGCGCGGGCCGCCGCGCCCGCTGCCGCCGGGTGCCGCTCAGGCGCCGATTCGGCGGCGAGAACCCGCCGGCTTGCGGACGCGCGTGATCGTCCCCGCGCGCGCCTGGGCGCCGGGGGCATGGCCCGGGAGACCGCACGAGGGACGCGGGACGCCGCGGGAACCCAGGTGTCGGCCAAGTACGCGCGGGATCCGATCCCCGCGGCGCCCCGCGGCACCGGCCGGGCCTCTCCCCCGGCCGCTGCCGTCTTTCTCGTCGCGGCGTCTCCGACGTCCCGGTCCTGCGACTCCCCGTTAGCGGTCTCG